>ENA-OWPI01000222-OWPI01000222.1-marine-metagenome-genome-assembly--contig:-NODE-222-length-86628-cov-8.308442_pt1 | contig 86628 bp, 73 predicted proteins | sample MGYA00238138_ERZ651775 | MGnify/ENA primary metagenome ERZ651775 (study PRJEB26906, sample SAMN06265043) | marine metagenome | isolation source: Helgoland LTER site | place: Germany:Helgoland, sampling... | reverse complement strand
GAATAATTTTCTAGATCCATATGCCAGTTACACTGAAGAACTGTTTATTAGTTATTTTGAATCCATTGACACACTCAATTCTGACCCAGGAAAAAAAATGTCTTATTCAAATATTGGAGCTGCACTTTTAGGGTATTCTGTTGGTAAAATTTCAAAAATGAGTTTTGAAGATATGCTAAAACAAAATGTATGTAACCCGCTTGATATGAATTCGACAACAACAAATAGAAGTGTTATTGAAAACAAATTAGTTACAGGTTACGGCATGTTCGGAATAAACCCATATTGGAACAAACCAGAATGTTTATATGGCTCAGGAGTAATAATGTCTTGCGCGAATGATTTAACGAAGTTTTTAACCACATTTATTAGCTCCAACGATAGCAACATAACTAGAATGTTAGCTCCGACTCATGTAAGAAATAATAATTCTTCCATAGGGTTAGGATGGATAATATCAAACACCGATAACGAAATAATTCATTGGCACAATGGAGCTACCGGTGGTTTTAGATCATTTGCTGCTATGAACAAAAAAAGAAAAACCGGCATTGTCATCCTCTCCAATACACAATTCAAAGCTGAGGATCTTGAAAAATTCGGTTTTGACATGTTAACCAATGAATAAACAATCACTAACACTGCCTAAAACACACAAACCTACCAAACCAAACCGTTTTTGCGTATTTTAGCCTAAACGTTATGTGTAATTAAAATATGTTCGAACTAGCCTTATAGCCAAACAAAATAATAATATGAAACTAATTTTCCTTTATTTACAACCCCAAAGATTTGAAAAGAAGCATGGAGTTTTATAATTTCTCAGATGATAGTAATGTTTCCACTGTTTTTGAAAAGCTAGCACAGAAGGCTATTTTAGTTCATTTGAATAATGTTTATGCATTAGTATCATTGGCGTCTGATTCAGGTATCAATTCTCTGGATGAGGTCAAACTAAGAAAACGAGGTAAATGCTACGGTTCAATGGTTTCTCAAATAAGTCAATTTATCAGAGAATCAACACTAGATGCAACGACAAAACATTCATTGACTTTATTAGGTGAGTCTGGGGTGTTGGAAAATTCATTTCTAAGACTCCCATGGAATGAAACTTTGCAAGATGGTCTTATAATGAATCGAACGCATCAGGGGCTGATACTAAGTGAGCCAATTCGGTCATTTTGTAGCTGCCTAGAATCAATATTACAAGAAAAGTCTTCTGATGTTCTCTTACCTCGCCTGATTTGCTCTAGTGCGAATATTAGCGGAGATGAGAATGGTTCGATTACTAGCAGAAATGAGGCCATTGAATTTGGGATTTTTCGAAAGATCGAATTATTTGTTGAATTCAATTTCGATCAGGAATCTACTGTAAAGGGTTCATTTCCAATTTTTTCATTTAACGACATGACATTTGAAGTTGAGCGTGATGGGCCGAACAGAGAGATTATCGAAGAAAAGTTAATCGATGCAGGCCTAAGAAAGCTTGGTTAATTCTTTTATGATTGAACTTAAATAATCCGTTTCCGTAATATTCAAAATAAAATTTTCATGAATAAGAGTTTCATCTTTACTCCAAAATCTAGAGCAGCAGGATTCAAATTTTAAACTCATTTCCTTGTCGGTCATTGGAGTTTTCCAATGTCCTGGCCAGTTGTCAGAAATTACTTTTTCTCCAGACTCTGTCTCTATTATAATGTGCATTTGACCAAAATCCCTTGGTATCTCTGGACATAAATTCAATTTAATCCTACTTAAATAATCTCGAATTATCGGGGAATGGAGCTTTTCTTCAGTAAAACTTTCTGAATTCAAATTTCCATCTACAAGTGCAATAGCAATATTGTATTGAAAACTGAATCTGGCATCATTAGAATCCACAGGATTCGGTCTGTTACAATAATTAAATACAGGAACTGATACCTTTATTTCTCCATTAGAATGATTGCCCTTGTTTAATTTCAGTGCTCCGTTGATCGCGATCTGCATAGCTGTATGAGAAGGCCATTTTTTAAATGCAAATCCTGGGTTCTGAAAGCATGACAATTGTTCCATTCCGGATAATAAAGAATGGTAGTTGAAACTTGGCCCACCAAAAACCTCTGCCCAACCACTACCTGTTTCAATAATACATTTTGATGATGTCAACCCGTGAGCTGTTAGAAGTGCGGCCTCGAGTCCTGATCTTGCCGCATTTCCACAATGTGTAGCTTTGGTCATGGTTCCAATGTTTCCAGATATTCCAGAAGATCGACTAGCAGCATATCCAATTGCCATTGTACATTGTTCTTCTGATAAACCTAAGGCAATAGACGATGCCAATGCACTTCCTAAAGTACCAACTGTACCTGGAGGATGGAACCCTTTTTTTTCGAAGGGGAAATGACTCTTATTATCAGCAGCTTCAGTATCAGATATTTTTGTGGCAATCCGTAATCCTGCCTCGAATTGAATCCCAGCTATAAATGCTTTTAAGAAGGTGTTTCCGTCAAGATCTTCCTTTTGAGCTATAGCTAATAATGGAGCCAACACAGGTGAGACAGCGTGGGTTGGTGGAAGGAACATAGGTTCATAGTCCATTGAATGGATAGCACATCCATAAACAAAAGCTGTGTCAGGGAGGTTACATTTTAGTTTGTGTCCTATTATCTTAACTCCATTCTCAGGTTGACTTCCTTCAAAATATGAAGTAATAATTTTTACTGTTGGATGGTCGATTCCCGCAAGAAGTACACCTATACCATCACGGATAAGGTTTTTCGTAATTCTGGAAGTACCTCCGTCTAGTTCTTTGACATTAATTTTGTAAGCAAGATTAACAAGCTCTTTTGTTCTTTGATGAGGAGCCTCGGTTTTTTCTAAATTTTTATCAAATACGTTAGGGTTATGTCGCATGAAATAATTGATTTATGTAAGTAATGAGAACAGTGAATTTTATTTCATGCAAAGTAGTGAAAAATAGAACTTTAATAACGTAATATCTGTATAAAGTGAAAAATAAATCTACGAAAAAGGAGTGCAAAGAATTTGGACAAGTCATCTCTGATAAGGACTATTTAAAGTGAAAAAATCAACTCAGTTTATTTGCCGACCTAATATCTCCTCCATACAAAATATCAACTGAATGAATCAGTATGAGTGCACACATAACATCGGCTATACTCCATTGCTTTAAATCTCGCTTCGAATGATAAATCATTCAAACTCGCAAGTACTTACTCCGAAATATATTTTATCTTTAGTCAACGCAACGGCGCATAGCCTAATCGTTACAAACAATTACTCGAAATCTGAATTGAATTATCCGGAGTTTTTACTCGACTGCTGAATTTCACTCAAACGGTATTGAAAAACTTTGCGGATTTACAAAACGCAATCTTTATGCAGAATCAACTCGGAATCCAGCAATCTAAGTGGGATAGTAAAAAACGTACTGACTCGAATGTCTCGTTACAGTTTGTAACAACGTGAATAAAAAATGTATAAATTAGTGCCAGATCGATAAGAAAGCATACTTAATTTTAAAAATTACTACTAAAATAATGTCAAAACATTTAAAGCTTCATTAACTTTGTAATTGTGAAAAAAAAAGTAATAATTATCGGTTCTGGTATTGGTGGTTTAGGGTCTGCTGCTTTGTTAGCTAAATCTGGATATCATGTTACTGTTATTGAGAAAAACATAAATCTTGGTGGTCGTGCTAATATTTTTGAAGCCGAAGGTTATACTTTTGACATGGGACCATCTTGGTATCTCATGCCAGATGTTTTTGAACATTATTTTAATTTATTAGATGAAGACATTACCGAGCATTTAGACTTGGTAAAACTCTCACCCTCTTATCGTGTATTTTTTTCTGGTGATAAAGAATTACCTGTGGTTGATATTCACTCTGACTTAGAAAAAGACTTACCACTTTTTGAAAAGTTAGAACCTGGGATTACGCCAAAAATCAAAAAATACCTCAAACGTTCTGGTGAGCAATACGAAATGGCTAAGGAGACGTTTATGTATCGAAATCTTGGGTTTTCATTAGATTTTTTAAAATGGGATGTCATTAAAAAAGGGATTGAGCTTAATCCGTTTCAAACCATGCAATCCTATTTAAATAAATGGTTTAAAAGTGAGCGTGTTAAAAAAATATTAGAATATACATTGGTCTTTTTAGGTTCTGACCCTGCAAAAACACCTGCTATGTATAATATTATGAATGCTATAGATTTTAATATGGGTGTGTATTACCCTAAAGGCGGTATCTATGAGATTGTAAGAGCATTAGTGGCGATTAATAAAAAGCATGGCGTGACATTTATAACCAATAGCCCTGTGTCAAAAATCATAGTAAAAAATAAAAAAGCCACTGGTGTACAACTTGAGAATGGCACAACTTTAGAAGCAGACTTAATCATCTCAAATGCCGATTTATGGTTTACAGAAACTCATTTATTGGAAAAACGTTATCAAACTTATCCTGAACGCTACTGGGAAAAGGCGGTGTTGAGTCCAAGCGCTTTTATTATGTATCTTGGTTTAGATAGAGAATTAGATATTTTAAGTCATCATAATTTACGTTTTGGTGGTGATTGGAAACAAAATTTCAAAGAGTTGTTTGATACGCCTCAGCTTCCAGAAGATCCTAGTTATTACATTTGTAAGCCTACAGAAACTGATCCTGACTTATCGCCTCAAGGAACTGATAATTTATTTGTTCTCGTACCAATTCCTCCGGGATTAACACTTTCCGAAGAAGATATGAAAAGCTACCGACAAAAGATTTTAAATCTCATGAAAACCGATTTAAAACTTCCAGCAATAGAGGATTATATTGTTTATGAACGGTCTTACTGGAGCGACGACTTCCAAAATGATTATAATGCATACAAAGGCACCGCTTTAGGATTGGCACATACGCTTAAGCAAACACTAAACCGACCATTAAACTATAGTAAAAAAGTAAAAAATCTCTATTATGTTGGTGCTGGAACTAGTCCAGGAATTGGTATGCCTATTTGTTTAATTTCAGCAGAACTCGTCTATAAAAGAATTAAAAAAATTAAAAAATCAAAACCTTTAAAATCTTTATAATCTAAATTATAGGATTTCTTTAAAAAATAAATAGAAGAATAAAACAGCTCCCGAAACGGCATTAATTAATGGAAAGTAGGTATAATATTTAAATAGCTTTGAAATGTTACTCACACTAAATAATACTATAACTGTATACACGAGGCCAAAAACAATGGAGATATAGCCTACATAATAAAATCCAATAAACGCAGAAATTACATACGTTACCAAACAAAACCATAAAGCATTTCTCTTACCAAGCATAATTGCTAACGTATTAACACCAGCCTTTTTATCTGCTTCAATATCTGGAATCGCAGAATAGGTTTGCATCCCAAAAGCCCAAACGAGACCTCCAAATACTGCTAACCATTCTATATTCGTGTTACCAGTAATAAAAAAACCAACGAGTGCTGGTGAGACATATATTATTGCTGAAAATAAAACATCTAAAGGCGGTTTACTTTTTCCTCTTATTGGTGTTGCTGAATAGAAAAACCCTGCAAATAAGAACAACAACAAAGCTAATTTTGTTGATATATTAACAATAAAAAATAAAGGTAAAAAAGGAATTAAAAGAGATAACATGATTTTCCATAAATGCCTATGTTTTTCGAGTGGTAATACCGATTCATATTTTACCTTTTTAGCATTGTGAATATCGGTTTGATAATCATAAATATCATTGACACCATAAATAAAAACATTAGCTGGCACTGAAAAAAACACACCAAAAGCAACTAAAAAAAGTGTTGTGGTAGTATCATATAAAAATAGATTTCCAGAGGATATCACACCAACAAGAAAAGTTCCAAGCACATACATCCAGAATCTTGGTCTGGATATTAATATAACTTCTTTTATCGTTAATTTCATAGTGGGACAAAAATAAGCTGATAGAATGGTTTAAACTAACAATATTAGTTTTTTTGTTTAGTCTTTTTTATTGATTATTAAACGTATATGCTTTAATAATGGAAATATCTTTTCAGAATAAGAGCAACAAAAAAGTTGCTCTTATTCTGAATTAATTACGGGGATATCGGCAATAAAAGTGATGATATAACACGTTACAAATAATTATTCGTTAAAATTAACGAACGGAATTCTGCCGAACTTTACACTGAAAAAAGAACTCGAAATCTGAATTGAGTTATGCGGAATTAACCTGGAATTGAACAATTTAAGCAGAATAACAAAAAACGTTCTCACTCAAATGTCTCATAACAGTTTGTAACAACGTGTATAATTAACTTCTTCATACGTCGTAAAATCTAAACCGGTTTTCCGTAACTAACCATACACAAACCGTTGGCAAACATAAAACGATTAAAAATTTCAAAATAAAAATGGACCTAACCGACGAAAGAAGAAAATTATCCGAATTAACGGAAACCGCACTTGTAAAAAATGATATTGAATCTTTGAAAAAGTTCAAAAAAATTGTTGATCAAAAAAAATTGATTTCAACACTCATAATTTTAGCGAATTCTTTTATTCAATAGTACCATCGGAAATTCTTCAAGAAATATCAAAAAAATAATTTTTGTTATTTGATTTACAATTTGAAATGGTAAAAACGATTTGCCAGAAAACCTTTTTTTTAGTAATTTTAGAGTAACCTTCAAAAACAATCCAACATGAAAAAACTAATGTTATTATTTGGAATATCGATGATTATGTTTCTTTTTCACAGCTGTTCAAGTTCTGACTCCGAGAGTTCTGCAACAACAAACAACGATCCTGCATTAGTTGGCACATGGATTAGAAAAAATAAGTATCATATCGATTTTTATAGCAATGGGATAGGTTCAAAAGATAAAAGTGTTGTGGTTACTGAGGATATCAAAAAATTTAAGAAGGAAAGAATAAATTGGGCTTCATTCAATAATAATTTTCTTTTAATCAACACGGATGAAAAAGTAATGGGGTTTAGTTATCAGATAAAAGGTGACACCCTCTTTTTAAGACAACCTGAAGATAATTTGGAGTTTTTCATTAAAGTTACAGAAGAAAAGAATGAATCCACAGACGCAAAGGATAATTAATTCAGTTGTTAGAGCAACTGAATTAATGCTTTTCTTAACTGCGGATGTAACATTTGCCAACAAAACCTAAACTGCATTAAAACGCAGTTTAGCCGAAATGTAAGCCATTAAACAAAAAAATATAATTACTTTTGAAAAAAACTAAACCTCTCTATATTAAAAACTTACTATTACTAATCGCTGTTGCAGCTTCTTTAAATATTATTGGGCAACCGCCCGCTTATGTGCCAACTAACGGCCTTGTTGGCTGGTGGCCTTTTAATGGCAATGCCAATGATGAAAGTGGGGTTGGGAATGATGGTTTCACTTTTGGTGTTAACACTCCATCGCTTCAAACGGACAGATTTGGCAATACAAATTCGTCCTACTATTTTTATGGTGAAAATGGTGAAATAAAAATACCTACTTCAACTAGTGCCTTACTTTTAGACCCATTACAAGACTCCTATTCAGTGTCTTTCTGGCTAAAAAGTGCTGACCCTACATTAAATACATCCACTGGCATTGCCTTGCAACAATGGGGAGGGAACCTTGTATTTAGTTATCCATTTTCTTTTCAAATTAATGCAACAACAAATATCTTTTCTTGTGCTGTTTTTGATGGAGTAAGTGGCAATGCCACATCTATGGGGGATTTGTTATTTGATGACCAATGGCATATGATTACAATGGTAAAAGATAATGCAGTCGACTCCATATTTTCTTTTGCAGATGGAGTGTTAATAGATGCGGTGGAATTTACTTTGGGCGGACCACTGGACCCAATTTATGATACGATTCGAGTTGGCCCTGTTTTTTTAGGAAATATTGATGATATGGGGGTTTGGGATAGAGTGTTAAACTCTTGTGAAATTAAAGATTTATATAATGTTCAACTTAATTCAATATTATTCGGTGCTACTCAAAACGGAGCAACATTAACCGCAGACCAAGCAGGTGCAACTTACCAGTGGCTGGATTGCGACAATAGCTATGCGCTAATTGGAGCAGAAACAAACCAGTCGTACACCCCAAGCAATGTAACGGGCAACTACGCTGTGGAAGTTAATATGAATGGATGTGTTGATACTTCAGCATGTTTCTTAGTAGATTACACAGGTTTGAGCGAGATGTATACAGACATTATCACAGTTTACCCGAATCCAACTTCAGATGTGTTAATTGTTTCTGGGTTGAGTGAGATTAATGGATTAAAGAAAATGGAAATCACTTCTTTGAAAGGAGAGATAGTGATGAAAATTAACGGTTCAAATAAAGAAGTTAATGTTTCTATACTCCCCGATGGAATTTACTTTTTGAATATAACTCATCTGAAAGGAATTGAGACAATACGCTTTGTTAAGGAGTAATTAAAGAACGGCCTACAACACTCACTAAAATCCATAAACCAAACTAACCCCAACCGTTTTTACGTATTTTAGCGTAACCGTTAACAAACATTACTAAAAAAAAATAAAATTATGACCGAAGTAGAAAAGTTAGTTCAAGAGGCACAAAATCACAAGGCAGTTAATCATCCATATTTATTTGCTCTTGAAGATGGTTCTTTAAATAATCCTGAACTAGCAATTAAGGACTTTTCGTTACAATATTCAGGATACACCTCTTGGTTCCCCAGATACCTCACCGCTGCTATTTCAAAAATTAGTAATCCATCCCATAGAAAACACTTGTTGGATAATCTAAGTGAAGAAAATGGCAATATTGATGCAGAAGAAATTATGCTATTAAAAGAACTTGGCATTGAAGAAGAATGGGTACAGGGCATATCTCATCCAGAGTTATTCAAAAGATTTCAAAAAGCCCTTGGGACTAAGGATAATATAGAAATTGACGAAGCAACTGCAATCTGGCGGGAAATGTTTCTAAATGTCGTGTATAATGGATCGGAAGCAGAAGTGATAGGAGCAATTGGTATAGGAACAGAAAGTATTGTTAAATATATCTATAAACATATTACACTTGGAATACAAGCACACACTAAACTCGAAAAATACGATTATGTGTTTTTTGAATTACATTCTGAAATTGATGATGAACATGGAAAAATCATGATTCAAATTGCTGAAGAAATGGTAAAGGAAAATCCTGAAAGTTTAGCTGAAATAAGAAAGGGTATGCTCAAAGCTTTGGGCTTAAGGGTAATGTTTTGGGATATGATGCTTGAAAGAGCGAAAAAGCAATAATATGAAAGTAGAAAAGAACACGAAAAAACTATATGACAACCAAGCAAATGACTGGAGTCGTAATGATCCTCTTTTGCTGTCAGATTACTCTGCCCGTCCCTTTGTTCTAAACTTATGTGAACCGCTGAAAAATTTAAATGTTCTAGATATAGGTTGCGGCGAAGGATACGTTGGGAGACAAATGCTCAAAAGAGGTGCTCAACACGTTGATGGAATTGATATTTCAGACAATATGATTGCCAACGCAAAAAAAATCCAAGAAAACGAAAACATTCAAAATGCTACCTATAAGGCAATGGATGTTTCGGATTTCAAAGTTGATGAAAAGGAGAAGTATGACCTCATCATTGCTATGTTTTTGTTTAACTACCTTACTATAGAAGAGACACAAGCTACAATGGAAAAGGCTATTCAATTACTCAAACCAGGTGGGTATTTTGTTTTTTCTGTACCTCACCCGTTATTAGCATATTTAAAAAAGGACAAATACCCATTTTATTTTGAAGTTAGTGGAGGGTATTTCTCAGCAAGGAATTCGTTATTCCCGGGTGAAATATGGAGAAGGGATGGAATTCCTGTAAATGTTCAATGTGTCCATAAGACTATTCAGGACTATTTCTCTTGTCTCATAAGTGCCAATTTCAAAGCTATTCCTGAAGTGTATGAACTGCATATAACAAAAGATCATATAAAACTGGACGAAAAATTTTTCGGGCCCCTCGAGGATCTACCTTTGCACATGGCGTTCAAAATTCAAAAGGTGTAATGATAAGTGAGGACAAAGTAAATAATCTATCCTGGAATGTTACTCCCCCAGGAATTAATGACATTAAACAATATATTCCAGAAAATCTGGTCAAACCATGCCCTAACCTAATCAAAAATGCTAATGTCGATCTTGATCTACTGATTGAAGCAAGTAAAACTTCACATTTCAAACAGTTAACGAAATGGTCTAAGGAGAATCTTCCGAAAATTATGACTACCCCAGGGATTTCCTTACTTAAAATTCGTGATTGTGAATTAGATAACGATAGACTAAAATCACTTTATTACATCATTTCACTTGGTTTAGGCAAATTAAATGATCGTTATGGAGAGCTCTTCGAAGTGAAAGACCAGAATTTAGATTATAAGAAAGATGCTATACCTGTTTCAAAAACGAATGCATCAACAGGATTTCACACAGATAGTACATCATTTCAATACAGCCCGGATATTGTAGGGCTTTTATGTCTTCAGCCTGGGAAAAATGGTGGGGAATCAATTCTCGCAAACGCAGCTAGTTTATACTTATGGCTTAAAGAGTTCTACCCTGATTCTATTCCAATTCTTTCAAAAGATATTATTCGAGATGTTATAACTCCAGGAAGCAAGATTGATATAGAAGCGATCAAGAAAAACCGATTTCCAATTTTCTCATATCAGGCTGGACTATTCAAATTCAGATATATGCGCTATTGGATTATTAGCGGCCACGAGAAATGTAATAAGATAATGCCAAAAGAACTGATTAAGGGTTTAGACCAGATTGATAAATTCTTTGAAAGAAAAGAGCATCAAATTAATTACAACATGGAGCGCGGTGATATACTTTATATAAATAATAATTTCATCTGTCACAATAGAACAGAATATACAGACTACAACGATCTTGAAAGAAAACGTACACTAGTAAGAACATGGATTAATCCATAAACGATTTGCTAACACTGCCTATATTCCATTGCTTAAATCTCGCTTCGCATGATAAATCATTCAAACTCGCAAGTCCTTACTCCGAAATAAATTTTATCTTTAATCAAACGCAACGGCTCATAGGTACTGTGTTAGGCACAATTAATTACAATACAAATGATGACTAAAACAAAAGACCAATTAATATTTCCAATTATTGTTTTTGGGATATCTCTTCTCAATTTATTTTTTAAGTCTAGACCCAACTTCTAAACTTAAATAAACGTATAAATTAATATGATGTTAAAATTCTTGTTCACTTTATCATTCGTATCGCTCATTGTATCGTCTTCAATGTTTGCGCAAACCTTTGAGGGAATCTGCTCAACAGGAACTTGGGTGCAACAAGATGTATCCATTACAGAGGTTTGGGATCCTAACTCAAATACATATGTTACTGTAGGTGAAACGAAATACTTCTACTTCACAGTTTCAGGTGACACAACAGTGAATACATTAACTTACCATAAGCTACAAAGAACAGAGGTTAACTACGATCTCACGACAGGGTTAATTTCTCCAATAGGCATACCAAATCTTGCATTGATTTTTAGAAATGGAACAAACAAGGAGACCTATAAAATGTATCCTAATCAGTCCACGGAGACCTTATGGGCCGACTTTAATTATATAGCTGGTGAAACTCAAACTTTTTCAAATATTTTCAATACAACTGATCTTTACTTAAATGAAATTATAGATACAACTTGGTGCGATACTGTATTAAACCAGCACAATTACACTTGGTCTTCTGCGGGAGGTTTGACGATGCTCGAAATGGTTGAAGGTATAGGTTCTCCTCAAAACTTCATTCATATCTACGGAACAGATTCCGAATACGATAAAGTTTTATTCTTTTGTCCATCATTGACTCCAATAGTGGACGTACAGCTCGAAATACTAAGTACTGTTAATGTTCCTGTTATTACGAAGAATAACCTTATTGTTGCTCCTAATCCGCATAGTAATAGCTTTAGAATAGATCATTTGACATATGATGTTAATGCTTTGGCTAGACTCTTTGATCTTCAAGGGAGACTAGTAATGAATGGTATTGACCCTTATAATGAAATCATCACAACTGACTTACTTCCCGGCCGTTATATACTCAAAATATACTCAAACAATCAAGTGAGTACTATTTCTGTTTTAAAGAGATAACAGAGTTTATATGAGGTTTTTATTGGTTAAAATCTGATATCACAATCAAATAAGACCAGGGTATATATCTTGTAACTCGTGTTATTGATAGAGCTATTATCGAAATTAGCAAACTTGTTTATTCAAAATAACCGCAAAAAAAACATAAGACACGCTATACTTAAGACAGAATTAAACCTTATTTCATCACTTATATAGCAGCAATACTCTACATAAAAACTTTATCGTTTTTTCTTATCTTTGAAAAAGAAAATTTAACTCTAAAGTCTTAGTACCAGAGCTTATAAATTTAAGAATGGACAAACTTCTACAATCAGAATTTGAACTAGCAGAAATTGAAGTAAAACGGCTCAATGGCTATGATAATATCAATTATCTGGTTTACTCATCAACAGGTAAATATATTTTTAAAACGTATAACTACACTGATGAATTATATGAAATGGTCAAGGCGGAAAATGAAACTCTTTTTTATTTACAAAAATCGGCTCAAAACAAATATCCAACACCAATACCTTTTAGTAATGGTTCATTTGTTAAAGTCCTTAATATTGAAGGTGTAGATAAAGTATGCAGGATGTTAACTTTTCTTGAAGGAGAATTCCTAGGTGAAATAAAGCATACTGAGAAACTAATGGAAAGTTTTGGTCGTACTCTTGCCGATATTGATTTAAAATTACAACATTTTAAAAGCCCCACGATAGCAGCAAAACAATGGGAATGGGACATTCAATACCTGACTTTAAATGAAAAATATATTAATGATATAGCGAATGCTAATGATAGAAATATAGTCCGTTATTTTTTCCAACAGTTTAAGGAAAACGTTTTACCCATAATACCCTCGTTGCGAAAACAAATAATTCATAACGACCCGAACGATTGGAACATATTAATTCAAAATGGAGAAGTTTCTGGAATCATTGATTTCGGAGATTTGGCTCACTCATTCTTGATCAATGAATTGGCTGTAGCTATACCTTATATTTGCTTTGAAAAAGAGAATCCCTTAGAATGGGCATCTATTGTTTTAAAGTCATATCACAACAAATTACCTATTCAGGAAAGAGAGGTCAAGGTCCTCTATTATCTGATTGCTGCGAGGCTTATCATAAGTGTCTGTAATTCTGCGCATTCAAAAATAAATAATCCCAAAAACACATATGCCTCAGTAAGTGAAAAATCAGCTTGGAAATTACTCCATACTTGGCTAAGTATTAATCCTCTTTCCGCAGAAAATAGTTTTAGAATAGCTACAGGTTTGTCTCCTATAGAATCAAAATCATCCGAGCAAGTTCTCCAAAGGCGATACGAGCATATCAGTCCCATTTTGTCGCTAAGCTATGACAAGCCTATTCAGATGGTTGGTTCTGCCTTTCAATATATGTATGATGCTGAGGGCAATACTTTTTTAGATGCATATAATAACATTCCTCATGTTGGGCATTCACATCCAAAAGTTGTGGCAGCAGGACAAAGGCAAATGGCAAAGCTAAATACCAACACAAGATACCTTTACAATGAACTAGCAGACTATGCTGAAAAACTATTGATGAAATTTCCTGCTTCTCTCAATAAAGTTTATTTTGTAAACTCTGGAAGTGCAGCAAGTGATTTGGCTGTTCGTATTGCAAAGATTCATACCGACCATCAGAAAATAATGGTCCTAGAACATGGCTATCATGGCAATACTCAAGCAGCTATAGATATAAGTGATTATAAATTTAATAACCCGAAAGGGCAAGGGCAAAAAGAAAATATTCTGAAAGCAGATTTACCTGATACTTATAGAGGGAAATATACATTGAATAATGGCAGTGCGGGAAAAATGTATGCAAAAGATGCAATAAATAAAATACAAAATTCAGACTTAGCAATTGCCGCTTTTATTGCTGAACCCATAGTTGGTTGTGGCGGACAAGTTCCTTTAGCGAAAGGATATCTACAAGAAATTTATCCCGTGATTAGAGAACAAGGAGGAGTATGTATAAGTGATGAAGTTCAAACAGGCTTTGGGCGTTTAGGAGATTATTATTGGGGATTTGAAGCCCAAAATGTAGTGCCTGATATGGTTATAATCGGAAAACCAATGGCAAACGGACACCCCATGGGAGCAGTAGTCTGCACGGATGAAATAGCAGAATCTTTTAGTAAAGGAGTAGAGTTTTTTAGCTCATTTGGAGGTAACCCAGTATCTTGCGCAATAGCCTCTTCGGTAATAGATGTAATAGACGAAGAAAAATTGCAGGAGAATGCAAAAATCGTTGGGGATTATTACAAATCCTTATTTATAAATCTTCAAGAAAAATATAAATGTGTCGGAGATGTTAGAGGAAATGGATTGTTCTTAGGTATCGAAATCATTAAGAACAATGGCATTATACCAAATCCAGAATTGGCCCACTTGATTAAAAATCAACTTAGAAATCATAATATTCTTATAAGTACTGATGGTCCATTTGATAGTGTTTTAAAAACAAAACCACCATTGTGCTTTACGAAAGAAAATGCGCTATTGGTAACAACTCAGATCGAAAAAGTATTAGAAACCTATCAAAACAATCTATAATTCACATTAGAATATCACTTATAGGAAATAGTGTAAAAGTGATTCGCGCAAAAATATTGAATGAGAATCCATTCTTAATAAATTGAATTCTAAAGAAATGAACTGACTCCTATGGCACAATCAATTGAACTGAATGATGCCGCTCTCCTTTTCTAAAATTCAAAAAATAGGTGCCTGAATCAATAATTGGTCTCAATTCGATGTCTTTTTTGCTTTCTGTTTTAAAAATCACTCTTCCTTGAAGATCGCAAAGCTCAATCAGATCTACTGGAATATCTTTTGAATATTCGATAATGTTGTTGCGAACAGGATTAATAACTTCTGGCCAAGAAATTCCAATTTCTGCAACATCCAAGGCTGCTAAGCAAATGTCTGAAAGGGGATTTTCGTTTTCAATCGTAGCTATAGGTGATAAGTCCTGACCAACAAGACCAGCATAATTAGCAGGATATTTTTCGCCTCTAAACAATGTGTTAAAAAGAGAAGGGATTGCATACTGAGGGCTAATACTAAATCCAGAAGGATTCACATACGACCATAATAATTCTCCAGTTTTTGAAATTTCTGAAATTCTTCCTTTTGAAGTTTCACAAATAATAAAATTTCCATTAGGAAGACCGTGAGCTCCCGATTTTTTACCTTCAACTACGACTGTTCCTAAGATGTTACCATCCCATGACCAATCAAAATCAATTGGATTGAATTTCCCGCCTGTTATTGTATAGCTGCTATTCACAATCTCAGGTTCAATTAAATGAACAGCACTATAATCTCCAGATCCATCGCCTTCATTGTTAAACACAGAAATTTTTCCCTCATCTAAATAACCAGGTTCTACCCATCTTGCATCATGCTGCATAAATATTTTTTGATCAGAAAAGTCTCCTTGATCATAAACCTGTGGGTTCCCCCAACGCCACAAAATATCTCCTCCTAAACCAAAATTTCCTCCCGTGCCTCCAGCAGCTTCAATAATTGTTGTACTATGATCGATAACATATATTTCACTTAAGTTTCGTGCAGAAACAATTATTTGATCAAGTTCAGCATTATAGTCTATTGCATTCACATGAGTATAGTCACTATTGAATCCATTATTAAAATTTACGTCAATTAACTCTGGATGATCAGCGATTACTCCAAAATTAGCTTTAGAATTGTCAAAATCTTGAACTAAATGGTCCATGAATTTCCATTCCCAAACAAGATTTGCGGCATTTGTGCCAAGAGGCTCTAGCTCTATGACCTGATCCAAACGGAAATTACCATCAATTGTTACAGGAATTCGACCAGCTTCAACGGCTTCCATTTCTGAGTATGAATCACCTAAGATGCAAAGAATGTTACCATTAGGTAAAGGCTCTATATCATGGTGCTGTCCATACCCATTTGCATTCATTGCATATGACCAAATCAAAGAATTATCCCATGCTCTTATTTCAAGTGATTGAGATCCAGCCCTAAGTAAATTTCCATTTTCCAATAAATAACATGTTGCTCCCGGCTGTTCTAAGAACGTCCATTCATTTACTAACTGGCCACAGTTATCCACCAGATAAACATTAGTGTTCTTTTCTGGCGTAAATAAAGTATATCCATCAAACGCTACTGAACTCTCATAAACTATACCGACTGTGGGTGTCTGAGCACTCAGGTTAAAAAAAAGAACTATACTTTGGATACATGTGAGAAATACGTGCAAGCTTAGTTTCATTGTTGAATAAATTGATTGAAAATAAAATATTAATCTTCTGTAACAGCTTAACGAAAGACAACTTTTAGTTAAAGACTATGTTTAACTGGCATCTATAAGCTTAGAACATTCTATTTCAAAAATAGTAAAAAAAATTAGTTTAGGTTTTTATAAACTAAGTATACAAACGCTAAAAAGAATATAAATAGCTTAAGGAAACTCATATAACTTATTAGGAAGTTAGACGATCCTACACGGAGTAATTTACTGCAATTTTGTTCTCAAATAATAATTAAAAACAATAGTATGAAAAAAGTAGTAGTTTTAATAGTGATGGGTTTATTTACAATCGGCTCGAGTTTTGCTGGATCAGATCCTGCTCTAATTGAAGAGATTAGTCAAAAAGTAAAAATTGATTTAAGTTCAATCACACTCAATGAATACGAAGAGGATTTTGTTCAGGTCAAATTTAAAATTTATGATGGCTTAATTCAAATTGTGAACATTGAATCATCACAGCTAGAATTGATGGAATTGATCATCAGTGAATTGAACGAGATTCACGTGAGAACTCCATACAGCGAAAGCGAAATTTACAATTTCAATTTTACTTTTGAAAAAAAGTAATTCCAAGACGTTAGCTCGCTAATCGATTAATTAAATGCAGGGTTAAAACTTGAGAAATCACGTTTTAAGCCTGCATTTTTCTATTTAGCATGTTTACCCAATGATTATGAATAAGTAGTTATCTCTTAGTAACAAAAAAAGACGTATCGTGAAAGGATTTATTGGCTGTAAAAGCAAATAACAAGTTCACCATCCCAGGCGGCCCTAGTTACCACATCTTTTGCACCATAGCTCCCTTGCGGCACATGTCTATGTCTAAAAGACTGAATATCAAGTTCAATCTAGCTCCAGAAAAAACACTACGATTTAAGATTTCATTAAAAATCTTTCTTTAGCATTACAATAATTCTCTAATTTAATGGTGATAATATCAACTGTAAAATTTGTTTGCTCGCATTCAAGGGGTTACATTTGCGTTTAATTATACGGATACAATTTTATTTATTTAAATACCGTATATTTATGTCGATTAAATAAATTATTAAAACAAAAACTATGAAAAAAAATTTACTTTTAGTAGCACTTTTGATTTCAGGAGCTTCCTTCGGGCAAGTTATATCTGAAGATTTCGAAGGTCTAGGGGGAGCTCTTCCAGCAGGTTGGGTTTCAACAACTGTAGCAGCTGGAGCATGGGAAACCGGAGATGATGCAACTGCAAATGCAGGAACCTATTGGCCAGTGCCAGCACACACAGATTTTGCACAAGCAAATGATGATGTTTGTAACTGTGACATGAGTGCAGTTTATCTTGAAAGTCCTTCTATGGATTTAACAGGTCTTTCTGGTGTTATGCTATCATTTGAAGCATATGAAGATGGAGGGTATGGTCAAAACCCATATTCAGTTGAGTTATCAGTTAATAATGGCGGGGCTTGGAATAGTCTATTTACAGGTAGTGTAGATGCTGCTCAGTGGAATTCTGAATCAATGCTTTTAGGAGCAAGTGCTGACGGAGTTAACGGAGTTAAAATTCGATTTAAATATGACGATGCTGGTGAGTGGGCTTCAGGTTCAGCGATTGATAATGTTGTAGTTAAAGTACCAACTGCAGATGATGCAGCATTAGCTGTTTCATTACAACGTTACGCACCTTTTAATTCAAATCTACCATTAGAAATGCTAGTAACAAATGCTGGAATTAATCAAATTACATCTATAACTGCTGATTGGAATGATGGTGTTTCACATTCTCAGCAAATTGCTGTAAATATTGCTCCTGGAGCATCAGCAAACGTTTCCCATCCAGATTTAGTAACTTATGCATTGGCTGTTGAAAGGTCTATTGATGTTACAATTACTTTAGTTAATGGAGTTACTGATACAGATCCATCTAATAACTCTGCTGCTTCAATGTTACATAATACGGTTTCTCAAATAGTACCGAAAATGATTGTTTTTGAAGAAGGAACTGGTACTTGGTGTGGATGGTGTCCGCGTGGTGAGGTAGCTATGGAGTATATGGAAAACACAAATGGAGCTCAATTTATTGGTATAGCTGTTCATAATGGCGACCCTATGACTCTTTCAGCATACGATAATGGTGTTGATCTTTCAGGTTACCCTGGCTCTAATATTGATAGAGCACTTTTGGGTGAAAGTGTTTCAAATGCAAACTGGGGTAGCATTTACAATGCAAGAAAAGACATAGTAGTACCAGCTGATATTTCAGTTGTTAGTTCAGGTTCTAATTCTAGTGTTGTTTTAGATGTTTCAGCAACATTCTATACAGTATTTGCTGCTTCAAATTATAGATTAGCTGTTGTTCTTTATGAAGATGGCGTAACTGGAACTGCTTCTGGATACAATCAAGCTAACTACTATTCAGGTGGAGGTGCTGGAGTAATGGGAGGATACGAGTCATTAAATGACCCTGTACCTGCTGCTCAAATGGTTTACAATAAAGTAGGTAGAGCTTTATTAGGAGGTTATGATGGACAAGCTGGATCAGTACCTGCTGCAGTTACAGATTTAATGACCGCTAGTTATACATTTAACTATACAGTACCTTCTTCACAAAATCGTGAAAACATGCATGCTGTAGCATTATTAATAGATCAAACTAATGGAGAGATTGTTAACGCAGGTGAAATACCAATTCCACCAGCTAACATTGGTTTGGTTAATAATGAAACTATCGGAATGTCAGTTTTTCCTAATCCAGCGAATGATATCTTAAATGTGTCTTTCGAATTGGAAGGTGATGCTGTAATTACTATTACTGATATGCAAGGTCGTGTTGTTGTTTCAACTGAGTACTCTAACTTATCTGGAGCTCAAACAATCGCATTACCAGTTGCTGAATTATTAAGTGGTAATTATATCTTAAGTGTTTCTACTGAAGGAGCATCTTATAATGAAGTTGTAGTGATTAAATAAGAGATTATTAAATAATCTTCCCTTTGTGAAAAAGGGTATGAACTTAGAGAAGCCACTCGTCATTTGATGGGTGGCTTTTTATTTTCGAAATACGCCTATTTTAGCAGCTTTATCGGCTTCACAACTTCATTATGAATGACAATTAGCTAACACAGATAATGTAATCTAGAATATTACTGATTCAAAATATAGCTTCCCAACAATATTATCAGATAGAACATCTAAGCGATAAGAAAAAAGGCTATAACCACAGACAAACCCTTACATGTCGTTAGGTATTTATTCCGTAAATTTGGACTTTAAAAATTGCAACAAAAGTAGTACCATGATAAAACACACACTAAAAGACGAAGTAATTTCTATTTCTATTGATAATAGAGACTTTTCATATAGAATTCCGATTAAAAAAATAGCAAATGCAATTGATTGGAGAATAGGAGAAAAAGGGACCAAGGGCATTGTTGTAAAGAATGTCTCGACATGGACACTTCAATTATTTACAAAAAAGACTACTGAAGATAAGTATATTAAGCAGTTTATAAGTATTGTCCAAAAACATTCCTTAAACAACACAATTAATTGGGAGGAGACACGATTGGCAGTAAATATTCAAAATGAATATAATTGGTTAATTACAACTAATAATACAGCTAAGAAAAAAATTAGCGAGGATGAGATTATTTCGAATTTAAAAAAGAAGTATAAGCTTGATTAAAATTGGAGGATTTTTTTGAAAGGAAAATAGAACATTATCTCAACTCAGCGCCAAGCTTTCCTTCCAACAATACTCTGACTCTCTCCATAACAGCATCTACTTGTTGATCTGTCAATGTTTTCTCTACGTCCTGAAACTTAAACGAAACTGCATACGATTTTTTTCCTTCGTCTAGATTTTTTCCTTCGTAGACATCAAATAAACCAACTTCTTTCAAAATTTTATTGTCGCACGACTTTGCAATTTCTTCAATTTCTAAGAAAGTTACTTTCGCGTCCAATAACAATGAATAATCTCGTCGAACAGCAAAAGTCTTTGGCAATTCGGTATATTTTACTTTAGCAAATTTCAAACTGTTTAAAATACCATCCCAATCTAAATCAGCTACAAATACATCGTTCTTGATACCAAAATGTTTCTTCATTTTAGTAGAAGCCCAACCTATTTCACCAACTTTATTTTTCAAAACAAAAAGTTGAACGCCATCTTGTAGTAACGAATTTTTTAATGCTTTCTCCTTTAGCATTCCATCCAAACCTAATCGCTTAAAAACTGAAAGGGCGTTTCCTTTTATCGTATAATAGCTCGCTTTCTCCTTTGAAGAGTTCCAGTTTTCTTGCTCTTTCTTTCCAGAAACAACAATCATTAAACGTTTATTTTCAGCGTAACTCGAATCGTATTTATGATATGTTTTTCCGAATTCATACAATTTTAAGTCTGCACTTTGACGGTTCTGATTGTGCGCAACCATTTCTAAAGAATTAAACAACATCGACTGTCTCATTACATCTAAATCAATGCTCAGCGGATTCAACATTTCTACATTTCTATCAGGATTGACTACCTCTCCTCCTAACTTCTTCGAATACTCTGACTTTGTCAAAGAATTATTCAAGGTTTCAATGAAACCTAAGCCAACTAACATTTCAGAAATCGTTGTCTGAATTTTCTCAATATCTGGCTTTGAAAAATAAGAAATCGAGGCATTTAATTTTTCAGGAATAGGTACATTATTGAAACCATAAATTCTTAATACTTCCTCAATAATATCTGCTTCTCTCGTAACATCAACGCGATAAGCCGGAATTTTAAGTGTAACATCATTTCCTTTTTCTTCGAGAATCTCTATATCCAAATTCTCTAATATAGTATTCACAATTTCCTTCGAAATTGTATGCCCTATCAAACGATTACACCTATCATAATTAAAAGCTACTGTCCAATCAGCTATTGGCTTTGAATTCGTATCAACTACATCCATTGCAATCAAACCTCCAGCAACTTCTTGAATTAACAAAGCGGCTCTTTTCAATGCGTAATCTGTCAAGTTTGGATCAACACCTCTCTCAAAACGAAAAGATGCATCTGTATTTAAGGCATGCATTTTAGCTGTCTTACGAACAGGTATTGGATTGAAATAAGCTGATTCTAAAAATACATTTGTCGACTCACCATTAATTCCAGAATTAATTCCGCCTAATACTCCCGCAATGCAAAGATTTTCAGAACCATTTGTGATCATTAGGTTTTCAGAAGACAATTCTCTTTCAACACCATCTAAGGTTGTGAACTTTTCTTTATTCGTTGCTGTTTTTACAACAATTTTTCCATTTAATTTATCAGCATCAAAAGCATGTAAAGGGGTTCCTAACTCGTGCATCACAAAGTTGGTAACATCAACAACATTATTAATTGGTGACAATCCAATAGAACGCAATCTTTTTTGCAACCAAGCTGGAGAAGCTTCCACTTTAACTCCTTTAATTGTTGTCCCCATATATCGAGGACAGAAATCTTCATTCTCCACAGAAACATTAATCTTCAAGTCATTATTAGCAACTCTAAAGTTTTCTACAGAAGGTATCTTCAACGATAAATCTGCATCTTCATGAACATTTAAGAACGCAAGTAAATCTCGTGCAACTCCAATATGCCCCATGGCATCTGAACGATTTGGTGTCAAACCAATTTCAAATTCATAATCATCTTCCAGGTTGAAATAAGTTGCCGCCTTGGTTCCAATCGGAGTATCTTTATCCAAGACAAGAATTCCATCGTGAGAAACGCCTGTACCAAGTTCATCTTCAGCGCAAATCATACCGAACGATTCGACACCACGTATTTTTGATTTCTTAATTTTGAATGGTTCCTCTGGGGTTGGATATAACGTGCAACCTAACATTGCTATTATAACTTTTTGCCCAACTGCTAGATTTTCTGCACCGCAAACAATTTGAAGAGGTTCCATCTCTGCATTCACAGAAACGGATGCTACATTCAATCGATCAGCATCAGGATGTTTCTCTTTTGTTAGAACTTCTCCAACTACAACTCCAGAAAGTCCTCCCTTTATCCCTTCCACTTTATTCAATCCCTCAACCTCTAAACCCGTATCCGTAAGGATTTCACTCACCCTTTCAGGAGAGATATTTATATCGATGTATTGCTTTAACCAATTGTATGAAATTTTCATGCTTAAATCTTTATTTTCAATCCAAAACTGACTTCAAAAATAATAAGAATATCTTATCATCAACCTTTTAAAAGACGTCTATATTCTTAAAATCAGTTACTCCAACGCCAAATTGGAATGCAGAAGAATTGCAGTCCATTAACTTCTATACATTGTTTTAACACTATTTCTTTGAATCTGAAGTATTTTTTTCCGTTTTTTGTGTAAATATTCTTTTTTGAAAAAACTACTCTGCATAATTTTTATTTTAATTGGTTTACAATCATTCGGGCAAGAAAGAAGTACAATCAGTGGATATGTTACAGATTCTAGAAGTGGAGAATCGATTATCGGAGTAAAAGTTTACATTCCAACGCTTAAAAAAGGAGTAATCACTAATAATTATGGTTTCTATTCTCTTACTGTTGAGAGCGGTAAATACACTATTGAGTATAGAATTGCTGGACAGAAAACAGAATCAATTGACGTAGATTTAACTTCTGATTTGCGCTTTGATTATGAATTTGGGGGCCAATATCAAAATGTAGAAGAGGTCATTGTCAACGCAAAAGCCGAAGAGAATATTCGTAGTACCAAAGTTGGACAAATGGAGCTTGACATTGATGAAATTAAAAAGCTTCCAGCATTTCTAGGCGAAGTTGATATTATCAAAACAATTCAATTATTACCGGGAGTATCATCTGCAGCTGAAGGTGGCCAAGGATTCTATGTTCGTGGCGGAGGTCCAGATCAAAACCTTGTACTCTTGGACGAAGCCATAGTCTATAATGCCTCTCATTTGTTTGGTTTTTTCTCTGTCTTTAATGCCGATGCTGTAAAAAGCGTAAACCTCATCAAAGGATCCATGCCTGCCAATTTTGGAGGAAGAACTTCGTCGGTGCTTCAAGTTAACATGAACGAAGGAAATAAGAAAAAATTTGGCGTAAAAGGTGGTATTGGAGCGGTTTCCTCTAGACTAACCATTGAAGGGCCATTAAAAAAAGATAAGGGATCGTTTATTGTTTCTGCTCGAAGAACATACCTTGATGTTATCATGAAAGCAGCCATTCCTGATGATTCTCCATTCGCTGGATCGAGTTACTTTTTCTATGACTTGAATTTGAAAATGAATTATGAAATCTCAAAGAAAGACAAAATTTACCTGAGTGGATATTATGGAAAAGATGAATTCAGTTTTGGTAATACTGATGACAACTTTCAGGTCGACATGCCCTGGGGAAATGGTATTGGAGCGCTTCGCTGGAATCATATTTTTTCGAGTAAATTATTCATGAATGTTTCCGCGACGATGACGGATTATCAATTCAGTTTTACTTCATCACAAGACGAATTTAGGTTTAAGCTAAATTCTGGGATTAGAGATTGGGGAGGAAAAGTTGACTTCACATTTTTCCCCAATTCAAGACATAAAATTAAATACGGCTTAGATTACATCTACCACACTTTTACACCCATGAGTGTATCAGCAGAGAATGACGAAACCGTATTTGACACAGGAGTTGCACAGGAATTAACCAATCATGAATCCGCAGCTTACCTTTTAGATGAATTTGATCTAACAGAAAATATTCGAATCAATGCAGGATTAAGGTATAGTATGTTCCAACATGTTGGACCTTTCACTCGATATGTAAATGGAGGTATTGGCCAACCAGACACGACAATTAATTTTAAAAAGGGAGAATTGATTCAATTTTATCATGGCCTAGAACCTCGAGTGTCTATGCGATGGATGCTGCCAGGGAAAAGTTCTATTAAAGCCGGTTATTCTTTCAACTATCAATACGTTCAACTAACTTCACTGAGCGCTGTTTCTTTGCCAACCGACATTTGGTATCCTTCAACAAATGTTGCTAAACCACAAAAAGGATGGCAAGCTTCTTTGGGTTATTTTAAGAATTTATTAAACAACAAATTTGAAACATCTGTAGAAGTTTATTACAAGGGAATGAATAATCTCATCGAATTTGAAGAGGGTGCTTTGCCAGCTGATAATGTTAATGACAATACAGATAACCTCCTTGTTTTTGGGAAGGGATGGAGTTATGGTGTAGAGCTATTCATCAAGAAAAAAGTTGGTAAATTAACTGGTTGGGTAGGTTACACATGGAGTAAAACAGAACGTCAGTTTGATGATTTAAACGAGGGGAATCCGTTCCCTGCAAAATACGATAGAAGGCATGATTTATCGGTAGTCGGAACATACAAACTCAGTGAGAAATGGCTGTTTAGTGCCGCTTTTATTTTTGCAACAGGAAACACCCTTACCTTGCCTTCTTCATGGTATGTCCAAGATCAAGATTTATTGTTCAACTACGGGCAAAGAAATTCCACAAGAATGGCTGATTATCATCGATTAGATCTATCTGCAACATGCTATGGAAAAAAATACAAAGAGGTTTTGGATCTAGAAACAGGGGAAACAAAAAAAGTGAAGAAAAAAATGATCTCGAGTATTGCATTCTCTATATATAACGTTTACAACAGAGCAAACCCTTATTTCTTATATGTTGATAATGACGGAGACTTTTTAGAGGGAGATTTTAAAATTGCTGTTAAACAAGTCACATTATTTCCAATAATACCGAGTGTTACGTGGAATTTTGAGTTTTAAGTATTAAGTATTAAGTATTAAGTAAAATGAAAAAAACAATATATATCTTAAGCATAATATCGCTTCTTTTTTCCTGTACCAAGGAGGTTGAAATAGAAATCCCTGGTTACAAAGAGCAATTGGTCATTGATGGTAGCATTGAGACAGGGCAACCTCCTATTGTTTTACTCACAAAGTCATCTGATGTATATTCACCCACAGATTTGAGTACTTTTTTTAATTCTTTTGTTTCTGGCGCACAAATAAGTGTATCAAACGGCACCACAACTTTTGATCTTATTGAAATTTGCTCAGATAACATACCGCCCGGAAGTGAGGCTCTTGTTTCAGAATTACTTGGTGTTTCCATTGATGATTTGGCTAATTTTCACATTTGTGGATACACATCTTTTGATCCAAGTATTTTTGGTGAGATCGGTAAAACATACACATTATCAGTAATCTTCGAAGGTCAAACATACACAGCTGAAACTAAAATTGAGCAACCAAACCCACTGACGAATGTGTTCTGGAAACCTGACGGAGATTTAACAACTCATGGATTCTCCTGGGCAACTCTTGCAGACCCTCCAAATCAATTTGATGCTTATAAATGGGAGGTGAAAAGAATCAATTTAGATATAGACGGAAATCCTATGGACGCTAATTTTGATGAACCTTTTGGTCCTGTTTTTGATGATGAATTCTTTGACGGAATGACATTTGATTTTTTCTATGACAATCCATTTGGTTATGAAGATGGCATTTTAGATGATTATGCAGGCTTATATGAACTTGGTGATACTATTGTAATCAAGTTTTCTAAGATTGATGAAAATGTTTATGAATTTTTGGAGAAAAAATATATTCAACTCTCCACTGCTGGAAATCCATTTGCAACACCAACGAATATTCCCAACAATATTTCTGGTGATGCTCTAGGTATTTGGGCTGGCTATTCGCCGACTTTTGACACGTTAGTTTGTCAACCTTAATAAGTAAGGTTATTTAATTAAATTCGATTAATGATTATGAAACTATTAGTAACATTATTGATAATTCTGATTGCTTCAAGCACATTTGGACAATCTGATGACTATAAAAAAATGTTAGTTAAGTATTACAACGATTTCACAACAATAACAATAGAAGATGCGCTCAAGCATGTTCAACAAAAAGATGCGTTATTTTTAGACATTAGAAGTCAAGATGAATTTAGGGTGGGTCATATAGAAAATGCTAATCGAATGAATCTAGACGGTTCCAATATTAAAAACCTTAAGAACGTTGATAAATCAAAATTAATTATTGTGTATTGCAGTGTTGGGGTGAGAAGTCAATCATTTGGAGAAATGCTTGAGAAAAAAGGCTTTACTAATGTTAAAAATATTTATGGCGGCCTATTCTACTGGGCAAATATGAAGTATCCGATGGTTGATGTAAAAGAAAATAAAACGGAGAGAATTCACGGTTACAATAAGGATTGGGGCAAGTGGGTGAAGAAAGGAATTGTGGTTTATTGAGGAAATAGGAGCTAAGAATGAATAAAAATTTACTAATCGTATTTGCAAAAAACATTCAACATGGTAAGGTCAAAACACGACTTGCCAAATCTATTGGAAATGATGCTGCCTTTGAAGTTTACAAGCACCTAGTTGAAATCACCGAGATGAATACCGAAAAATTAAACGATTGTGATGTTCATATTTATTTTTCCGACATGATTATTGAACATAAATGGCCTGGAAAGAGAAAATTCGTGCAAAAAGGAAATGATCTAGGAGAAAGAATGTTTCATGCTTTTCAAAACAGCTTTTCGCAAGGTTATGAAAAAGTCATGGGTATCGGTACAGACTTACCTGATTTAGACATCGGTATAATGCAACAAGGTTTTGTTGCATTGAATTCTAATGATGTTGTTTTTGGCCCTGCAGAAGATGGAGGTTACTACTTAATAGGAATGTCAATACTTCATTCATTTATATTCGAAAACAAAGCATGGAGCACCCCAGGGCTATTAAAATCAACTCTACAAGAATTGAACGATGAAGAACGGTCAGTAGAGCTATTAAAGACATTAAATGACGTTGATACTATTGAAGATTTAAAAACATCTACAATTTCTAAACGTTTTTCACACTTCTTTCCTATTGTCGCATAATTGGTCGGACCTTATTTATTTTGTGTCATTTCAGAGAATTAGTGTTTAAGTAATATTGTGAAACGCCTTTGTTAGCTATAAAGTACTTAACTTTCGAGCAAAATCTAGGTATTGAATCTCGACGAAGAAATAAAATCTTTCTATAAAATTGATGAAAACAAAGCTTTTCAACTACTCGTTGACCACTTTGGTGAAAAGGTATTCAATAACTGCGCATTAGAAAACTTAGCGATTTCTATATTCCCTAACCCTGCATCAGACTTAATCGCTATTCAAGTTGACGGTCTGTTAAAAGATGATTTAAAAGTTGAACTAATTGACCTTTCAGGAAAAATTGTGAAAGAAACAATGATGCATAAAGGAAGTACAATTGCTTATTTTGATGTTTCTACTGTTTATAATGGGGCATACATAATAACTATCTCCAATGCAAACGGCAGTAGGTCTTCTAAGGTTAAAATCAAATAATATTAATTAAAAGACGAGTAAGACGCTATCTCAAAAATAAGTGCAGGATGTAAGGTGGTTAATAATACATCTCTTTCATTAAGTAATTTGTCACATAATCCTTAACCCCTTCTTCTAGAGAATGAAAGCCCTTATCGTAACCTGATTCTATCAGCTTAGTCATATCAGCCTCTGTGAAATATTGGTATTTGTCACGAATATCTTCAGGGGTATCAATGAAAGAAATGTTCTCCTCTACCTTCAATGCATTGAAGGTGTTCTTTGTCAAATCCAAAAATGTTCTAGATGTTCCTGTTCCGAGATTATAAATTCCAGAATCAGGAGGAGTATCCATTAAATAATGGCACACTTCGACAACATCCTTCACGTAAACAAAATCACGTAATTGACCTCCATCAGTGTAATAAGGATTGTGTGAACGAAACAGTTTCATTCCGTTTGTTTTATTGATTTGGTGAAAAGCATGAAAAATAACAGATGCCATTCTTCCTTTATGAAACTCATTTGGTCCGTAAACATTAAAGAACTTCAACCCCGCCCAGAAAGGAGGGTGATTGCTTTTCTCTACTTCTTGAAGCATCCATTTATCAAAATCATTTTTAGAATCTCCGTAAGGGTTTAAAGGCTTCAACTTATCAATAATTGAATGATCATCTTTATAGCCATTTTCTCCAAGACCATAAGTCGCAGCTGAACTTGCATAAACCAACGGAATATTGAATTTAGTGCACAAATTCCAAATTTCTTTGGAGTAATTCACATTCAATTCATCAAAGATTGAAACATCAAATTCTGTTGTGTCTGTTCTTGCTCCTATATGATAAATAAAATCAACTTCATCGCCAAAATCCTTTAACCACTGGATAAAATCCTTCCGTCCAATTTTAGCAAGTAGTGTTTTACCCTCTAGATTTTTTTCTTTCTCTGTTTTTGAAAAATCATCGACAACAACAATATTATCGTGTCCAGATTTATTTAAACGACTAACGAGGCAACTACCGATAAATCCTGCTGCTCCTGTTACTACTATCATGTTGGGTATTTTTTTTAGAATAATCCGTTAATCTCGGCATCAATTGCATTAATAATCTTCCCTAGATCTTCTTGGCTCTCTGGGAAATTATTATTGTCAACATCAATAACGAGTAACTTGCCTTTATCATATGTTGAAATCCATGCTTCATAACGTTCATTCAATCTCTTGAGATAATCTAACCGAATAGACTCTTCGTAATCACGACCTCTTTGCTGGATTTGATTCACCAAGGTCGGCACACTTGCTCTTAAATAGATCAATAAATCTGGAGGAGAAACAAATGAATCCATCAAATTAAACAATGAAAAATAGTTTTCAAAATCACGCGTTGTCATTAAGCCCATCGAATGAAGGTTTGGTGCAAAAATAAAGGCATCTTCGTAGATGGTTCTATCTTGAATTACCGTTTTTTCTGTCTTCTGAATATCTTGAATCTGCGTAAAACGGCTGTTCAAATAATAAATTTGAAGATTAAATGACCATCGTTGCATATCTTCATAAAAGTCATTTAAATATGGATTCTGTTCGACATCTTCAAAATGAGTCTCCCAATTAAAATGTTTCGCCAACATTCCTGTCAACGTCGTTTTTCCTGAACCAATATTTCCTGCTATAGCGATGTGCATTTTACGTTTGTTTTTAGACGTACTAAATTACTTATTTTGATAGAATAGGCACTACATTTTTAAAGGAAACGAAAATCAAATTTATGAACATTTGATTTTGTACTTATATAAAAGAATTGATTGATATAGCGAATGTCTAGAACGCTCTCTAGGGGTAGTTTTACCGTGTATCCTTGATCAACTTCTAGTGAGAATATTTTCAGTCCACCCTCTTGTAATGTGAATAAGGTCTTGTCAATCACTGTAAATTGTTGAATACTTTTCCCTTCAAAAAACTCAATCAATGATCCATAAATGTCAAAAACGTAAATTCCTTTCGTTCTGTCTAGTAAATAAAGTCGGTTATCTTTCTCGACCATTTTACTGATTTCTTCTAATTCTAGAATACCTTTCAGATTTAATACTTGTTGTTTTTGCTGTAAACGATCCAGTGAAAGTAAATTTAGGGTAGAATTAACGTTATCCAATACCCAGATTTTATTCGGTTGAAAAGAAGCAGAAACCAAAGAAGCATTGACAATATTTTCCGATGATAAATCAACACAATCATCTAAAAATGACAAGGTATTGTCAAAGTAACACAACGTTTGCTGTTCTTCCGAAAAATGAATTAATTTAAGTGTGCTTTGCATAATTAAATCACTGGTTTGACCAATGGATTTAACACTCTGCGAGAAAAGTAACTCGTCATTCTCTGAATACTTGTTGATCGTGTTTCCACGAGAGATATACCTGTTTCCAAGGCCATCAATGTACCAATGATCATTTTCTTCAATCGGAAAAACTGCCTTTTCAATCCATTTTACCTCCATAGTATCTGCAGAGTCATTTTGTGAAAAGCCAATTCCTATATACAATAACACAAATGCTATAGATAGTAATTTATTCATTTATATTTTTATTTAACACACTTTCAATATCAGTTTTTAATTGCAATATCTGTTCCAATTGCTCTCGTTTGTTTGAAAGTCGTGGCACCTTGTTTTGCCCACCTAGTTTTCCAATTGACTTAAGCCAAGTATCAAAGGTTCCTTTCGGCACAATATTAACAACGGGTTTATCGAGTATCATATTGTGGTAACGTTTTGCATCATAATCGGAGTTATTGGCTCTTAATTCTTCATCCAACACCTGACAAAAACGTTCCATTTCATCAGGGTAACGTAAGAATTCTATCAACCATTCGTGAGCTCCGTTGACATTTTTACGCATAAATATTGGTGCAACAGTATATTCTTTAATTTGCGCATTTGTCTTAACACAAGCCACCGCAATTGCTTTATCTGTATCTTCAACTATTAATTCCTCACCAAAGCAGTTAATTTGACTATTTACGCGTCCTGTTATCTTAAAACGATACGGCAAAGTACTCGTAAATTTTATAGTATCTCCAATGATATACCTCCATAAACCAGCGTTTGTTGTAATGACCATCGCATAATTAACCCCTTCTTGAGTCTCTTCCAGACTTAAAACAGTTTTAGAATTGACACCATCATAATCTGTCATTGGTATGAACTCATAAAACACACCATAATCAAGCATAAGAAGCATTTCATCAGAGTTTTTCAAATCTTGTATTCCAAAAAATCCTTCTGATGCATTATACGTTTGCACGTAATTCATGTTTGGATCTGGAATTAACTTTTTAAACTGTGCGCGGTAGGGTTCAAAACTCACTCCGCCGTGCATAAACAGCTCCAAATTAGGCCATACTTCTTTTAAATTTTTCTTCCCTGAAATTTCCAACACTTTATTAGCGAGTAGCATCGTCCAACTCGGAACACCTGCAATTATGCAAACATCTTCCTTGATTGTGGATTCCGCCATTTTTTCAATTTTCTCTTGCCAATCAGACATTAACGCTATCTCGCGAGACGGTGTTCTTCGCAATTCTATATACCAAGGAAGATTTTTAACGATGATGGCTGAAAGATCACCGAAATAAGAATCTGAAGAAAGTTCATTAATTTCTGCACTTCCACCAATAATTAAGTGTTTGCCCTTATAAAGTTTTCGATTTGGGTGAATGTCATAATACATCGCAAGTAAGTCTTTACCACCTTTGTAATGACAATCCTCTAATGATTCCTTAGTAACTGGAATAAATTTGCTCCGATCAGTTGTTCCTGATGATTTTGCAAACCATTTTGTTTCATTTGGCCACAACAAACTTTTTTCACCTTGCATGGTTCGATCTACCCACGGCTTAATATCTTCATACATTTGTAAAGGGATATTCTTCCTGTAATCATCGTAAGAATTAACTTCATGAAAGTCATTGATTGCTCCGTAGGTCGTCGTAATCGATTTACGAATTAAATTCCCAAATAACTCGTCCTGGACTTGATGAGGGTACTTTTTGAAAAGCTCAATCTGATGAATCCTCTTCTTCATCATCCACGCGAAAATTGAATTGAATGGCATAATTGATGCTTTGTTAAACAAAAAATCCCATTTGTCATAAAACAAATAGGACACTTAAGTAAAATAATGAAGTCTATCCAAAAGCGATAATAGAACTAACAATTGCGATTAAAATAATCGTTACGATTGTTCCCATTGCTACTGTTGACTTTTCAAAATGTAGGTGTGACATGACTCTTGTTTTTTTACCAAAGTTATGAAATTTAATAGAAACTGAGTAAGATTCGACAAAAATAAAGTGAAGGAGGAATTATTCTCCTCCGTAGTATTCTACAAAGTTATTTTCTGTCTCGACCAGTTTAATCTTTGACAGAACACCTCCCGCTTTTTCAATCGGTGTTTTTATCCTGTCCCAAACTTGTACTGCAATATTCTCAGTTGAAGCCATAATCCCTTTTAAAAATAGTACGTCTAGGTTAAGGTTTTTATGATCTAATGGCTCAATTACCTCATCATTTATGATATCACTTAAGTCCTTTAAATTAATCACAAAACCCGTTTCTGGATTAGGCACACCTTTCACAGTTACATAAATAGCAAAATTGTGTCCATGCCAATTTTTATTGCTGCACTTTCCAAAAACCTCCAAGTTTTTCTCATCAGACCAATCTTCACGGTACAGCTTATGTGCCGCGTTAAATGTCTCTCTACGTGTTATGTATACCGTTTTCACTTTTAATAAAATTGGAGTGCAAATATAGTCATTTTACTGTATGGAAAACTAAGTTGAATCAGATAACCTACTTAGCAAGTGTTGGTTTTGTTACTATTTTTAATTTTTGCATTCTAACCACAATAACAATAAATGCTATGAAAGATATAATATACGTCCTTTGCTGTTTAGTCATTGTCAATTCTTGTGCTCAAGAACCCATGAATCATGTGGCTCAAATTCAAGAAAAACAAATTTTAACATCTAAAATTGACCCAGGGGGCAAGACAATATCCACACGGTTTTTTCCACCAAAAAGTTATTTTCAAAAAAAAACACCAAAAAACTCTTATCGTCACTATTTACAAAACCTCCCGCTAAAGCCATTTGGGGAATATGTTACTTATTTCAATGGTCAGAAAAAAAATGGAAACGGCGTTTATATTTCTGTAATTGATTTAAGCATTGGAAAAAGAGATCTTCACCAATGTGCAGATGCCGTAATGCGATTAAGGGCTGAATTTTTATGGAATGAGAAACGCTACAGTGAAATCCATTTTAACTTCACCAACGGATTTAGAGTTAACTATTCAGAATGGATGAAAGGTCGACGAATTATTGTAAAAGGCAATAAAACATATTGGTCAAACCGAAAAGCGCCATCTAACACGTACAATGACTTCTGGAAGTACTTGGAAATCATTTTTAGCTATGCAGGTACGCTCTCTCTAGAAAAAGAACTTGTGCATCAACCGATTGATTCTTTATCGATTGGAGATGTTTTTATTCAAGGTGGTTCTCCAGGTCACGCTATAGTAGTAGTAAATACAGCAAGAAATGAAAAAGGTGAAAAACTCTTTTTACTGGCACAAAGTTACATGCCAGCACAAGAATTACAGTTACTCATCAACCCTAGAGAGAAGGAGCTGAGTCCGTGGTATTCCCTTCGAGATTTACAAAGACTTGAAACTCCAGAATGGACCTTTAATAGTACTGATTTAAAACGGTTTGAGTAAAATAAACATTTAAGTTCGTTGGAAGTAACCGTAAAAAAACAATATTTTTGTAGCGAATTATTAGTACATTTACAAAAAACAAATAAACATGAATAAGATAGTAAAAAGAATAGCTCTAATAGCTCTAAGTATCATTAGCTTTAGTGGTCAATCGCAAATGATTGCTTTAAAAGGAGGATTAAACCTCTCTAATATCAATAATTCTAGCGTTTTTGCGGGGTTAGAGACTAGTGTAACACCTGGTTTTCATTTGGGAACTACTTTTGATATTCCTCTAAACGAAATGTTTGCCATAGAAACTGGTCTTTTTGCAACAACTAAAGGGTATCAAATCAAAGAAAGTTTTTTTGGTCTTGAAATTAAATCAACGACAAACATTTTAAATTTAGAAATGCCATTATCCTTCAAAGTAATGTTCCCACTAGGTGATAATGTAGAACTTTACGCAAATGCCGGAGGTTACATTGGTGTGGCACTTGTTGGTGTTAACCGATTGACGTTAGAAGGATTCGGGGAGAGCGAATCTGACGAGGAAAAAATCATTTTTGAAGAAGATGAATATGGATATAGAGATTATAAGCGATTGGATTACGGTTTGACTTTTGGATTTGGCACAGAAATTAAAGGGTTTATTCTTGGTGCATCATACGATTTAGGACTGGCAAATATTTCTGCTGACGACTTAACTACAATTCAAAATCGCGTAATTAAAATTACACTTGGATACCGATTTGGTTGGGATAATTAAACAGAAAAACACTAATAATTCAAACGCCATTTCGTGTAAACGTTATGGCGTTTTTTATTGAAGCTCTTCTTTCAGGTACCTCGCAGTATGTGACCGTTCAGTATATTTCTTAACGATCTGTTCCGGTGTACCTTCGCAAACAATCTTACCACCATATTTCCCGCCTTCGGGGCCAATATCGACGACATTATCCGCTACTTTAACAATGTCCAAATTATGTTCTATGACAAGAACGGTGTTACCCTCGTCAACTAGTCTTTGGAGTACTCCAAGCAACATTTTTATATCTTCAAAATGCAATCCTGTTGAAGGTTCATCAAGAATGTACATGGTATTCCCAGTGCTTTTCTTTGACAATTCAGCTGATAGTTTAATTCTCTGCGCCTCACCGCCCGATAATGTTGTCGAAGGCTGTCCCAATTTAACATAACCAAGCCCAACAGAAACTAAGGTCGATAATATTCGATGCACTTTTGGGATTTTCTCAAAAAATGGCGCAGCTGTATCAATTGTCATTTCTAAAACATCACTAATCGATTTTCCTTTGTATCTGATTTCTAAAGTTTCTCTATTGTAACGACGTCCATTACATTCTTCACATTCGACTAAAACATCTGGCAAAAAGTTCATTTCTACCACCTTCATTCCTCCACCTTTGCAGGTTTCACATCTACCCCCAACTACGTTAAACGAAAAACGACCTGGTTTATAACCACGGATTTGAGCTTCTGGTAAGCTTGCGAAAATAGCACGCATTTCATCAAAGAGTTTCGTGTAAGTTGCAGGGTTTGATCGAGGTGTTCTTCCGATCGGACTTTGGTCAATTTCTATTACTTTATCCAAATTACCTATGCCTGTAATTGATTTATACGGTAATGGCTTTTTCACACCGCGGTAGATTTCTTTCAATAAAATTGGGTACAGTGTCTGGTTGATCAATGACGATTTCCCACTTCCTGAAACACCCGTAACGCAAGTGAATGTTCCTAAAGGAATCGTTAAATTAACATTCTGTAAATTTCTTCCTGTCGCTCCTTTTAATATCAATTTTTTCCCATTTCCCTTTCTTCTATTCTTTGGGATTTCAATTGACTTTACTCCGGTCAAATACTGATTCGTTAATGAATTCTCATTCTGTAATTCTCCAATTGCTGAAGCATTTACAATTTCACCACCATTTCTTCCAGCACCAGGTCCTAAATCAACAACAAAATCTGCAGCTTCAATCATTTCCTTGTCGTGTTCAACAACTATCACAGAATTACCAGCATCTCTAAGACGTTGTAAAGATTTTATCAGTCGAGAATTATCTCGTTGATGCAGCCCTATTGATGGTTCATCAAGAATGTACAAGACATTCATCAATTCAGAGCCTATTTGAGTTGCAAGTCTAATTCGTTGAGCTTCTCCTCCAGACAATGTTTTCGCAGACCTATGAATAGATAAATAAGTCAATCCAACTTCAACTATAAAACCAAGTCTCGCATTGATTTCTTTTAATATTTCTGTCGCTATTTTCTTTTCTTTAGCGTTTAATTTTTGCTCAAGCTCCTGAAACCAAACGGCCAAGTCCTCAATATCAGTCAACGCCAGCTCACCGATATTCTTTCCATCAATTTTGAAGAAATGGGCTTCCTTTTTAATCCGTGTGCCTTTGCAAACTGAACAGGTATTTTTATTCATGAAAGTTTGTGCCCATCGTTGTATTGCTGCAGAGCTTTCTTCCGAATGTCTGGAGATAAATGGAATGACCCCTTCAAAAACAACTTGATTACTTTTTCGAGATCGCTCTACATCTTCATTTCCATACAAAATAACTTTTATCACCTCTTCGCTAAAGTCTTGAATTGGTGTTGAAAGAGAAAAATCTTCTTGCGACAGATAAGCATCGAGTCGTTCAAAAATCCATGTTCGCTTGTATTCTCCAAGAGGAGCGATCCCTCCTTTTTTTATGGATTTAGTTCTGTCTGGAATAATTTTCTCCATGTCTACCTCAGCAACTTCTCCCAAACCACTGCAGTTCTTACATGATCCGTATGGGGAATTAAATGAAAATAGATTTGGCTCTGGCTCTGGATAACTAATCCCTGTGGTAGGACACATCAACGAACGACTAAAGTGACGAATTTCTCTTGTTTCAAAGTCCATAATCATCATAGATTTGTCACCGTGCTTCATTGCAGTAACGACGTCATCATAGATTCTCTTTTTGTCCTTCTCTGAAACCAACAGTCTATCAACTACGATTTCTATATCATGAATTTTATACCGATCCGTCTTTAAGTTTTTGGTGATTTCTGTCATTTCACCATCAATTCTAACTTTAGTAAACCCCATTTTCAGAACCTGAGCAAACAATTCACGGTAATGCCCTTTTCTCCCTCTAATTTTGGGTGCTAAAACAACAACTTTCTTTCCTGTATAGTTCTCAATGATTAAATCTACTATTTGATCGTCTGAATACTTAACCATTGCCTCGTCTGTATTATAAGAATAGGCAACACCAATTCTTGCAAATAGCAAACGCATAAAATCATAGATTTCGGTAATCGTTCCAACAGTTGACCGAGGTGAACGAGAAACAGTTTTTTGCTCTATCGAAATCACTGGACTCAAGCCATCGATTTTATCAACGTCTGGTCGTTCTAGACCTCCTAAGAACTGTCTGGCATACGCAGAAAATGTCTCAATATATCTGCGTTGACCCTCCGCGAAAATAGTGTCAAAAGCCAAAGATGATTTTCCACTACCACTTAAACCTGTAAAAACGACGAGTTCATTTCTTGGAATCTTAATGTCTATGTTTTTAAGATTATGCACGCGCGCACCATAGACCTCGATGTACTTTTTTTTAGGCATCCTTTGGTAATCGAATTATGTATTTTCTACTTCTAAATGTCAACTTTTCTCCTAAAATCCAAGGATTTAATAATTTCAACATTCTAAAATTAGAACCATGCTCAATTGCCCATTTAGCTAAATTTGGAATGGATTGGTCAACTTCAATAGATTTTGTCAAAACAGGATTATACAATTGATTTTCACTCAGGTGGAATCCGTATTTCTCGGGATTCTCCATGACAATTTTTAGTGCAATAATTCTAAAAACGTATCGACTGGTTTCAGTATTCAAATGCAAATCAAAATATTTATCTACGTTCTGTGATTCCAAGTCTCTTGATATGCCACCCATTCCACGATTATATGAGGCAGCCGTCAACAACCAATCATTAAATTTTTTTTGCGCCTGACTGAGATATTTACAAGCAGCCTCAGTGCTTTTTATAACATTATACCTTTCATCTACCTCAGGATTCACAATCAATCCATATTCTTTTGCTGTAAATGGCATAAATTGCCAGAACCCTTTTGCTCCAGAACGACTAGTGACTTGTTCCAATCCGCTTTCTGCAACACACAAATACTTGAAATCTTCAGGGATGTTATGTGCCTTCAGCGAATTTACTATTTCAGGAAAATAACGATTTGCTCTTTTTAAATACTGAAAAGTAGCACTGTGGCGATAAGTGTTCACTATAATTTCTTTATCCAAACGCTCACGAATGTCGAAATTATCAAATTTAAGCATCACTCCACAAAATTCAATGGAGTCTGGCAACTCTGGAAGTTTAAAGATTAGTTCAATAGCTTCCTCCTCTTTATCAGGATTGCTTGCTAATTTAATTTCTCCTGAACACGAGGTGAAAGGCAAGGCTAACAATAAAAAAACAATAAGCGGTATGACTTGTTTTATTCGCATACTACGAAAATACGAAATAAGCTCAATTACTTATTTTTAGGAGCGGGATATTTAATTGTATTCTTGTAGAGTAATCCAAATACAACCAATGGGTAAAGCACGAAAAATGGAATTGGAGTATATATTTTCAGGGAGATTAAATTCACCATTACTAAAGCCATTAACGAGGATAAAAATCCAATTAAAACAAAAACAAGCCACACTTTTTTATCAGAAAACCCTGCATATACTAGATGATGTGTTGTATGATCTTTTCCTCCTAACATTGGAGATTGTCTTTTTTTCAAACGATTAATTATCACCGTTAGAGTATCCACTGCAGCTGGTGTAAATGCAACAAGAACCACGGACAGTCCTAACCAAGATGGGTGTTCAAATACCATATCAGAAGAACCAATATTCCATAAAAATCTAACCGAGAAAAAAGCAACAAATAGTCCAATAAACTGTGAACCAGCATCCCCCATAAATAACTTCGACGGATAAATATTCATGGCTAAAAATCCAAAAACAGCTCCTAATACAGATGACATTATTAATATCCAAATATTAATATTGAAAGGGAAAATAATCCAGCTTGAAAAAATACAAGTAAGTAGAATACAAAAGACGGTTGTTCCGGTTATCCCATCCATATTATCAAGCATATTTAGGGAATTCATTATTACGACAACCCAAAGAACAGTCAATGTAGCATCTAACTCCCAAATATTGAAGAAGTCAATCATCGTATTGGTCAGCACCAATAAAACCCCACAAAGAATCTGAATGAATAATTTAAAATAAGGCCGCGTATTATATGCATCATCAGCTAATCCCATCATAAAAGCCAACGAACCCGCAACAAACAATCCGATGTATTGTGTGTTTTGAAAAACATTAGGAGCGTCCCTATAAATGATAGAATACAAGATTGCAATAAACACAAAAACGATAAAAAAGCTAACTCCGCCTAGGGAAGGTTTGGATTCATTACTCCAACGAATAATGACATCATTTTTATTTCTAATACCTAAAGAACGAGAAAACCTCAACAATAAAACATTTATAGAATATGCTATGATTACTCCGCCAATGAAGAATGTAAGAAGTTGAATTAATTTTAAATGCATGCAGTAGTCTTTAAGTGGTATTAAAACCAAAAAACGAAGTTACTAAATCCTACTCCTACTTTTATCTTTTTTTGATAATAAAGAATCATTTGCGCAGCAATTTACACCTAAGTCACTGTAGTTCAATAATATATAACCTTAACTTTCTAAAACATAAACATTCCTATACTTGTAAGAAAATAGTGTTATTTCTTATGTTTCTGCGAAGCAGGGAGTGAATCCAGAAGGAATACATAATTGCAGATTGTTTTCAGCACTCAATTCTACTTGAGAAATGTTGACTCTATGTCTTTTGATTTTTGCGCATATCGAGTACTTTCCCTTGAATTACACGAAACAATTTTTCCTTAATCGAATGATGGGTTAATTATAAATTTTCCGATTGAGACTTTCAAAAACATGACCTCGTTTGTAACCAAAAAAAATTAGTTAAAATAGTGGGGAAACTTCAATTGGTCTTCTAATTATCACCATTTCGTTTAAAAATTCTACGGTACCATTTCTTTTGACGTGCAGCTTCTTTAAACACTTTGGTCTCCTCTTCCATATACCCGTTGCCATAATTACTTCCATAGCCATAACCGTAACCATAGCCATAAGCCGTCGATTTTGTTACTTGTATACCATTTAAAATTACATTCAAGCTCTTTAATTGTTGTACTTCGAAGAGCTCTTTAACTCTATCTGTGAAGCTACGTTTTGAAAAGTGGGATTTAAACACATATATAGGAATGTCTGCCTCTGTCATGTTTCTTACCCCATCTGAAACTAACCCCACTGGTGGATTATCAATAACAATAACATCATACCTCAATTTTAAATCATTTATTACTTGTTTAAATTGTTGACTTAATAATAATTCAGATGGATTGGGAGGTGTTGGACCAGCTGTAATAAAATCAAAGTTTTCCAGTTCTGATTTATGGATACACTCATCAAGTGTAGTCTGCTCAACAATAAGTGAACTCATTCCATTGACATTCTCGACGTTTAAACCCAGGTGAATTTTTGGCTTTCTTAAATCCAAATCAAGTAAGACTGTTTTTTTTCCAGACATAGCGATTATTCCAGCCAAATTAAGCGCTACAAAAGTCTTTCCTTCTCCTGAAATTGAAGATGAAATTGCGATTGTTTTATAATTGGGATGAATATAACTTAAATTAGTACGGATCTTTCTCATTGATTCCGCCATTGATGATTTAGGTGCCTCCGCGACGATTAACTGTGAATATTCCATACTGTACTTAAACAAAGGTACACCACCTAAAACAGATGCTTTTTCCGGCAATATATTTACAAGATCTTCTAATAAATTAATTTCATTGAACGTAAGGTATTTAAGAAGCATCACTCCAAGTCCAAGCAAAAGGCCAAATATTAAAAAAGTACTGTATATAAAGTTTATATTTGGTTCAACGGGGTATTCTTCAATTTTAGGGCGGCTCAATAATCGATTTGAAGAAGCATAACCAGCATCAGATATTGCATACATAACCTTTTTCTCTGTTAATAGAGTAAAATATTTTTCATTCAAATCTAGCACATTTTTTAAACGACTATATTCCATTTTCTTTTCCGGCAATTGAAAGAAAATATTTTGATTTTCCTTTAATGAGATTCGCAATACTTTTGCATTTGCTATGAGTCTCTCTTCTATTACTTCAATACTTCTTTGTATGAGTAATATCTTAGATTCTATTTTCTTGTTTAACAATTTAATCCTAGAGTTTTGATTCGTTCCTTTGTGCAGGCGATCATCTTTTTCCTCCAATAATGCATGTAATTCATTGATATGTTTAACAAGTGAGGATTCGAAGCTTGTCCCCATCATTTCCGGAAAAAGTTTATAAACCTCTAGTCGATTTGGACTATTCTTTAATTTTTCTTGAACAACAAATAAGGACCTTAATTCACTATCAGTATTGACCAAAGCAATCTCAATATCACTTATTGCATCCATTAATTGACTAGATACTGATTCAGGATCTGGAAGGTTTGCTAAACGTTGAAATAACATTAAGCTGTCCTTGGACGACTTCAATTCACTCCTTAATGAATCTAATTGAATATCAATGAAATGCAAAACATTGTCCGAACCCCTTCGCTGATTTTCTTCGTCATAGGCAATAAACGCTTCTGAAACTGCTAATGTTAAATCATGACATAAATGTGGATTAAACCCTCTAAATGAAATTTCAATTGTTTTCGCGCCAATTTCTAATGGCATTACTGTTAAGCCACCTTTTAATCGGCTAGACAAGGATTCAATATTATTGAAGGTGAAAAATAATTCATTCTCTGAAGAAGCTTCTTTTACCTTTTCTTCATCAGCAACTTTTACAACAATATCAAAATCTCGATTTTTGATATGCTCATTAATATAACCCGTAACTTCTTTACTTACGCCATTCTTTTCGTAACTTAACATCACTTTATCTCCTTCATAACTCACTCTAATTTCTTCATTCACAAGGGAGGAGTCATTTAATTCATAAGGCTGCACATAATAACTGCTCGATAAATATTTTTCTTCTGTTAACACTTTTCCACGAGAATATAAGCTCACATCCAACGATAATCGTTTTACTGCTTTTTGAAACATCATTTCGGAACGTAATAATTCAATCACACTAGAAATTGCATTTTCTTGTGTGTTCACATTTTCAATGTTTAGAACGTCTTTCGCATTATCAGTATTTGACAATTGAATAACCATCGAAGATTCATAAATAGGTTTCGTGTATCTTAAATAGAAGAATGCCAATAAACCAAATAGCACTAGGAATAAAAATGGCCACCAAGAATACCTTTTTATTATTGTTCGCAGTATGAGAGGGTCATACGATTTATTAATAATGATGCTCTTGTTACCCACTTTATTTCAATAAATTAATTGTTCCAAAAATTAATAGTGCACTGGTAAATAGAGAAAGTATAGGTGCAAGATCACGCACTATTTCTTTCGCTAATTCTGCTGCCGGTTCAATGTAAATGTAGTCATTTGATTGAATTATCATATCCGAATATTTTAAGCCGTCTATTGTAGACAAATCAACAATGTATATCTCTCTTTTCCCATTTACTTTTCGTATTATCTTTATTGTATTTGCCTTGCCTCGGGCAGGTATTCCGCCAGATGCCGCAATCACTTCCATCAAAGTAGTGTTAGGGTTTTCAAGTTGAATGACTGAAGCAGACGAGCCATCTCCAGGAAATACAATTACCCTTTGATTCTCAATTTTGACCTGAACAAATGGATCATTATAGCTTGACTTAAAATAATGTTTAAGTGTATCTTGACATTCAGTAATGGTTAATCCGACCACAGCAACTTTACCAAGAATCGGTAAATCTATTGTTCCATCTGATTGCACCACATAAGTTAAATCTCCAAAACTAGCAGCCTGCTCAGAAGAAATACCTGTCAAACCCTCAATAATTTCCTCTCCATTGTTTGCTGACAATATGAATGAAATTTTATCATTGGGTGAAATCTTAGACTCCTGCATTGGCTGCAAAGGAATCTTACTACTGTTTACTTCAGACCGCTCCTCTTTATCTTGCTTAAACATCAAATTACTATTGATACCACAACTCTGTAAAAGTATTAAAGCGGTAAAAAACATAAAAAATACAGATCTATTCTTTAATCTCATTTCTCTTTTTTTCTATTAATCCCCAATACAAAGCATCCATATTTTTGACTAAAGTATTGTAATGGAATTTTTCTTGTACGTACGTCCAACCATTTTGTGACATTATTTGACGTTTTTTTTCGTCGTTCGCTAATTCCAGGAGTCGACTAATGAACTCCTCTTTACTATTCTTTGGTATAATAAACCCTGTATTACCATCAAGAACAATGTCCTTAATCCCTCCAACATCTGTTGTTATTACAGGGATGCCAGATGCTTGAGCCTCAATTAAACTAACTGGTGTTCCTTCATTTTTTGAAGTCAAACAAATGATATCCATCCCAGCATTAAAACTTGCAACATCAGACACCCAAGACGTTAATTTTATCGAATTATTGTGTTTTTCATTGATTTGATGGACGCGTTCTTCAATAAATTCTCTTTCAGGGCCATCACCAACGATAAAACATTTAATTTTGGATGTCGTTTTCTGCAAAACAGCATCAACAACTTCGAGAAAATAAGCATGGTTTTTAACTGGCGCTAATCTCCCAATAATTGCAATCGCTACCTCGTCATCAGCTATTCCGTATTCTTCTCTAATACGATGTCTTTCAGACTCCCTTTTATCGTGAAACTGCAATAAATCAAAGCCTAAAGGAACAACTGTCACTTTCTCTGCAGAGCAAATGCCATGAATGTCTGTTAATTCATTTTTCTGAATATCTGAAATCGCTATAATTGCATCAGATTTCCTTGCCAAACTCCTTTCTATTTTCTTAAAAATTGCTGTTTTTAGTTTTCCAAAATAAGAATGAAAAACATGGCCATGAAACGTATGAATAATTATCGGAACCTTACATGATTTTGCTGCTTTTCGACCTAATGCTCCCGCTTTTGAAGCATGTGTGTGCACAATGTCTGGTTTGTATTCTTTAATGATCTGTTTTAAGCGCTTGTAGGCTTCAAGATCACTTTTCAAGTTGGGGAGTCTCACCATTTCCTTGATTAAAGTAGGTTTGACAGCGTACTTGTCAAGAATATACAAGGAATCTGATTCTCCAACATCTGGAAGTCCCCCAATCAATTTTGTCTCAAAATCGTCTCCAATAAATGCTGTCAAAAATGTAGCATTATAAGTTGGGCCTCCAATATTAAATCGATTGATTATTCGTAAAACTCTAATTTTTCGTTGGATTCCGTACTTCAATTTCTTATTTTTTTCAGTCATCATTAACTGATTGTTTAAAAGTTTTCTTTGCTTTGGCACATTCATTGACAATTCTTATCCAAATTTACCCAAAATTGTGTGATGAAGATACTAAGTCTCCTTTTATTAACAGTCATCTATTGCTTTAATTTAGCATATAGTCAGCAAGCTATAAATAATGCAGTAAACAAGTTTGTAAATGATCCTAGTTTTTCTCATGCTTCCATTAGTTTTAACTTAATCGATCTTAATGATAATAGTACTATCGCGTCATTTGATAAATCAAGGACATTGGCAACCGCATCAACTGCCAAGCTATGGTCAACTGCAACAGCTTTAAAAACACTCGGTTCAAACTACCGACCAAGCACTCGATTGTATTACGATGGAATTATCGACTCTTTAGGTGTTTTGCACGGAAATATTTGGATTCGGGGAGGTGGAGACCCAACATTAGGAAGTAAATATTATTCTACTCCCGAAACAAAGTCGGATTTTTTACTTGATTGGGTAAAGGAAATAAAATCCCTTGGAATTACAAAAATAACGGGAGGATTAATAGGTGATGCATCTGAGTTTGGTTACAATGGAGCTCCCGATGGATGGAGTTGGGTTGATTTAGGTAATTACTACGGGGCCGGCGCTTCTGGATTAACCGTATATGATAACTTGATCGAATACACTTTTAAAACATCAAGTGTTGGGGGACGAACTGCAGAATTACTTGAAATCAAACCATACATTCCTGATCTCATGCTACACAATTATGTCAAATCATCAAACAAAAAAGGAGACAACTCATATATCTATGGCGCTCCGTATTCTTTGGACCGCTTTGGAACCGGAACTTTACCTGTAAATAAGTCTCGTTATATTGTTAAAGGAAGTCTTCCAGATCCTGAATTTCAAATAGCATTCGAATTAGAGAATAGACTTCGAGCATCAGAAATAATTATAGAATTTAAAGCGAAAGGCGTGCGGAAAGATGATATCCCTCACAAACCTTCTCATTATGATCGGCGAACATTAATTCTTACCCATAAAGGACAAAAATTAATAGATATAATTACATTGACAAATCATAAAAGCATTAATTTATTTGCTGAACACATGGTCAATTTGGTTGGCTTTGAAAAATCTGGGGATGGAAGCATTGAAAATGGACTGAGAGTTATTGATCAGTATTGGTCATCAAAAATTAACACGAAATCCATGCATTTGAATGATGGCAGTGGACTTTCTCGAACCAATGCAATATCTGCAGAACATTATACCCAGCTGTTAGCATACATGCATAAAGACGCCTTATTTTTCAATTCACTGCCTGTATCTGGGAAGTCCGGAACTTTAAAGTCTCTTTGTCGAGGTCAATCTGCTGACGGAAAAATTCATGCAAAAAGTGGAACAATGAATCGAATCAAAAGTTATGCAGGCTATATTTATTCTTCAACAGGGAAAAAGTATGCTTTCGCAATTATCGTGAATAACTTTGACGGAAGCAGTAGTCAAGTAAAAACAAAAATGGAACGTTTATTCAACGCTATTTCTGTTAATTAAATAAAGATCGTTTCTAATTCTTTTTCAAGTATTTCAGTCCAAAGTTCTTTCGCTGTCATTCCATTTGCTTCGATCATTTTTGGAACAATACTTTCATTCGAAAATCCAGGAATTGTATTTACTTCAATAATAAAAGGCTCTCCTTTCACAATCATAAAATCTACTCGACATATTGATTTTAACTGCAGCAGTCCGTACACTTCCTTTGTGATCTTTTGTACTTTCTCAGTCAATTCACTACTTATTCTAGCTGGAGTAATCTCTTCTGAAAGGCCTTTGTACTTTGCCTCAAAATCAAAAAAATCATTCTCAGTTACAATTTCCGTTAAAGGCAACGTAACTATACCAGACTTACTATTATAAACCCCACAAGTTACTTCTGTCCCGTCAAGAAAACCTTCAAGAATTATAGAATCACCCTCACTGAACGCTTCATCAATCGATTTAGTTAATTCATTCTCGTGGTTCACCTTTGAAATGCCATAACTTGAGCCAGAATCGCATGGTTTCACAAACAAGGGTAGTTTTAGTTGAGAGATAATTGCTTCGTTCGATATGCGTTGGGATTCTTTTGTCATATAAATCGACTCTGCCACTAAATAACCAAATCCTTTAAGAAATTGATTGCAAAACCATTTGTCAAATGACAATTGTGAAGCTAATGGCCCAGAATTCACATAAGCCATATCAATCATATCTAAATATGATTGTAGCTTGCCATTTTCTCCAGGATCACCATGGATGTAGATTATTGAAAGGTCTATTTTCACTTCCTTACCATCCAAAAGAAAAACAAAGGTCTCTGAATTGAAATCTATTAATTGATTTTTAATTCTAACCTTCCAACCTTTTTTTGTTATTTCAACCAAATATGGAGTGTAGTTTTCAGGGAAGTTATTAAAAATATTCACAGCACTTTTCACCGAAATATCAAACTCAGATGAGTAACCTCCACAAATAATTGCTGCGTTCTTCATAGTTAGAATAATTAATTATTCGAAGATAGTAGGTCTTTCTTTGTTATTTAGATGTTTAATAAAAAGTTTTCAGCATTTTCAATGTTAATGACGCCAAATTAAATAGTGCTGTAATAGTGAACTCAATAATTTCAATATATTCAATTTAAGAAAAACCTTACTTTTACATAAAAAAGTTGATATGCGCATAGTTTACTTTATAATGAAGGTCCTTCTTCCTTGGCCACTGAGTGTTTTATTTTCTAGGCGAGCTCTAGTGAACAATCCTAAACAATTGCATGCCAGAACAATCTATGTTAGCAATCACGCATCTTCTTTTATGGATCCGCTTGTAATTGCAGGTCTTACACGTCCTTCAATTTTCTTTATGACGCGGGCTGATGTCTTTACTAAGATAACTAAACCTCTTTTTTGGGGCGCACAAATGCTCCCTATCTATCGTCAATTGGACGGAGTTGATGGGGCAAAAAAGAATGAAGTAATTTTCAACCAATGTGCAAAACTCCTTAAAAATGGACGGAATTTATTAATCTTTAGTGAGGGTTTTACTGATGATGTATTTATTAGACGCTTAAAACCTATAAAAAAGGGCGCCGTAAGAATTGGTTTTCAGTCTCTCGAAAAAATAAACTGGAAGAAAAAAATATACATTCAAGCCATTGGTTGCAATTATTCCGACCCAAAGTTAATGCGCAGCGATTTGCTGATTTCATATGCTGATAAAATTTGTATGAATGATTACAGAGAGCAATATCTTGAAGATCCAAATAAAACAATTAACGAACTAACTAAAGAAGTTGAGTCCTTAATGCAAGAACAAATTACGCATATTAAGGATTTAGAAATTGCACCTTTTCATGAGCAAGTGATGAAAATTACTCGTAAAGGAATGAATGCAATCAATTTTGACAAAGCTATTCCACTTAAAAAACGATGGAAATACTCTCAAAGTCTAGCTATTTGGCTGAATAACAATTATAAAGACCTGGATAAACTTGATGAAATACAATCAACAACTGAAACCTACTTCAATCGTTTAGAAGAAATATCAATTTCAGAAAGCATGATTTTTTGGAAAAAAGAAAATCCCAAAGGATCAAGAAAAAGTGAACTTAACCGATTTCTATTACTTTTACCCCTCGCTATTATTGGTGCATTGCATTGCGCTATTCCTTATTTATGGACGAAGAAATTCACAGAAAAAACAATGAAACGACCTGTCTTTTGGAGTTCTGTTAAGTTATTTTTAGGGGAATTGACCATCGCTGTTTTCAATATTATTCTTTTAGCTGTAATCTATAATTTAACAGCTATAAATGGCTGGTTTTTTGTTGCGTATTTCTTTAGTATTGGAATTACCGGACCTATCGCATATATTGCCATGACGCATTGGAAACGATACAAAGAAAAGGGAAGAATAAATCAGATGGATTTGTCTTCAATTATTGAACAACGAAAAAGTTTGGAAGCAAAATTAAAGCTTTTCTTACCCGAAGAATTTCATTAAACTTTGGCACGAAGGATAAAAATCAAGCCAATACCAACTAAAATGGACAAACAAATGTTTATCAATGCAATTGCGGTATGTCCTGTTGACAAAAGATTAAATGTTTCATTACTGAATGAAGAAAAGGTACTAAAGCCACCACAAAATCCGACAATTAGCAATGGTTGAACCCATGTAAACTCTCCATGTTTATTTGCTAAGAACAAAACTAAAATCGCTAAAATAACACACGACAGAATATTTGAAATAAAAGTTCCTATAGGGAAATTCATTGTAAAAAATGAAGCCGTTATTTTCGAAACAAGAAATCTTGCCAAACTGCCTAATCCACCACCAATAAAAATATAAAGATAAGTCATTAACTTTTTTTAAACTTTCTGGTTAAAGGTAGAAATACAATTCGATACGACAAATACGCCGAGCCAATCCCAACTAGCCCACCTACTAGAACATCACTAAGGTAGTGAACACCTAGATACAATCGGCTATAGCCAATAAGGACTACAACACTAATTAGCAGAATCGAAATTCTTCTATAGGATGATCGGAGGGCAAGGTAAGCGAATGTACAGACTGCAAAAAAATTAGCCGAATGTGACGAAATAAATCCATATTGACCTCCTTTGTAGACATTTTCAGAATCAATTTGATAAAAATGCAACCGATCAGTAAGCAAGGCATGATGAGAAGGTCTATATCTTTGAAAAACTTCTTTGAACATGTGAACAGAGGATAAATCAGCTATTGCAACAGCTAAAATAACACCTAGCACAAAAAATATAGTTTGATTTAATCCATTTTTCCGGATAAACAGAACCAATAGCAGGAGATAAAATGGTATCCAAGTTAATTTCGCAGAAACAATCCACATGAATTCATCCCAGAAGGGTGAATTCCAATTATTCACCGCTAAAACAATAGATCTATCGATTGATTCTAAATAATCAATCATCATTCAATGTGTTCCAAACAAGATCATTTAACTCTGTGATTCCCTGTTGGGCAACAGACGAAATGAAAATCGTTTCTATTCCCTTGGGAAGATCTAACTTTATTTCTTCCGTCAACTCTTCATCCAGCATATCGGATTTCGAAATTGCCAATATTTTATCTTTGTGCAACAATTCTGGATTGTACAATTTCAATTCATTCAATAAAATTGCATATTCTTTATTGATATCATCACTGTCAGCTGGAATCATAAATAACAACAATGAATTACGCTCTATATGTCTTAAAAAACGTAATCCAAGTCCTTTACCTTTGTGAGCATCTTCAATAATACCTGGTATATCTGCCATTATATAAGAACGCCCACCTCTATATTTCACGATACCTAAATTCGGTTTAATTGTCGTAAAGGGATAATTGCCGATTTCCGGTTTTGCAGCGGAGACAACAGATAGCAGGGTACTTTTCCCTGCATTAGGGAAGCCAACCAATCCAACATCTGCTAATACTTTTAGCTCAAGAATTTTCCAACCTTCAGCTCCGTCTTCTCCAGGTTGCGCAAATCGAGGTGTCTGATTAGTTGAAGATTTAAAGTGGTCATTTCCTTGACCTCCTCGACCACCTTTTTGAATCACCATTTCTTGTCCTTCGTCTGTAATTTCAAAAAGAAATTCATGTGTTTCTGGATCACGAACGATGGTACCAAGAGGCACGTCAATATATTCATCTTTACCTTCTGCGCCAGTTTTCAAAGCACTAGAGCCATGCAAACCATGCCCTGCTTTAATATGCTTCTTAAACTTCAAGTGGAGTAAAGTCCAAAGTTGCTTATTTCCACGTAAAATCACATGTCCTCCACGACCTCCATCTCCTCCATCTGGTCCACCTTTTGGGATGTATTTTTCTCGTCTGAAATGAGCAGAACCTCCTCCTCCTTTTCCAGAGGCACAATGAATTTTTACGTAATCAACGAAGTTATTTGAGGCCATAATGAATCAATTTTGAAAAATCAAATTACAAAGAGTCAATTGCATCGAACAACCTTTGAGTAATTGCCTCGATCGTACCTTGTCCATCAATTTTCATCCATTTATCTTGACCAGAATAATAATCCTTTACAGGAGCTGTTTCTTGTCTGTAAACATTGATGCGATTCTGAATAACCGCTGGATCTGCGTCATCAACTCTCCCACTATCTTTAGCGCGTAATTCTAATCTTGATTTCAGCTCCTCTTCGTCAACGTCTAATGAAATCATTTGAGTAATTGAAGTGCCAATTTCTAAAAGGAAATCATCTAACGCAACAGCTTGTTTGTTTGTCCGAGGAAAACCATCAAAAATAAACCCTTTTGGGTTTTCAACTTTTTGTGCTTCAGATTTCAAAAGATTTATAGTTACCTCATCCGGAACCAATTGCCCTTTATCAATAAACCCTTTTGCAAGAACCCCTAATTTTGTTTTGCCTTTAATGTTCGCACGAAAAATATCACCAGTTGAAAGATGAATTAAACCATACTTTTCAATTAACTGATTCGATTGAGTTCCTTTTCCAGCACCAGGAGGTCCAAATAAAACAATATTCAACATCTTTATTCTTATTTATTTTTTAATTTGATAAATCGCATCTAAATTTCTTCCTTTCTCATCGTAATCTAAGCCATATCCTACTACAAAGGCATTTGATATTGAAAAACCTACATAATCTGGCTTTGTCTTGCCTTTAAATGCTTTTGGCTTATAAAGCAATGAACATACCTTCACTGACTTTGGTTGCTCCATTTCAAGCAAAGAAATGATTTTATCAATTGTAATTCCAGAATCAATAATATCTTCTAAAATCACAACATGCTTATTTTTTAGATCATTTTTCAATCCGATAAGTTCGTCTACACGACCAGAGGATTCAGTGCCGTGATAAGAACTCATTTTAATAAATGATATTTCAGAAGCTAAGTTAATCGTTTTCATTAAGTCAGAAGCGAACATAAATGAACCATTTAGTACGGCAATAAATATCACTTCTTCTCCTTTATAATCTTCGTTCAGCAAACTCCCCAGAGCATTGACTTCTTTGGCCAATTCTTCTTTGGTGATAAACACTTCAAATGTTTTGTCTAAAACTTGAATCATTCTTTGTTCATTTATTGAATATCAAAAGTAATATTTTATCTAACAAAAACCCTTATAAATTTAAGGAAACCAACCTTCCAATCCGTCTAAATTAAATATTATTTTCAACGGTTGATAAAATTGGCCGTTGTGACTTTAATTCCAAGAGAATCAATAAAGTTGTTTCAAATTAATCTATCTTTTTACTAAATCGAATTATCTTTACCCCATGGAAAAGAATATTTTTGGAAAAGAATATCGTTTAGGAATACTCGGCGGCGGCCAACTTGGTCGAATGTTCATTCAAGAAGCAATAAATTATAACATTGACGTCCACATCATGGAAAATGATGAAAATGCACCAAGTGCTAACTTAGCAACAACATTTACAAAAGGAGAAATTACAAATTACGAAGACGTCCTAGCCTTTGGTAAGAATTTAAATGTCCTGACAGTTGAAATTGAAAATGTTAATATAGAAGCGCTTTATGAATTAGAAAGAATAGGTGTAAAAGTCTATCCTCAGGCACGTGTTCTTGAAATAATTAAGGACAAAGGGGTTCAAAAAGAATTCTACAAGAATAATCAAATTCCGAGCTCTGATTTTTTCTACTTTTCTAAAGATGAAGAAATTTCATTGCCATGTGTACAAAAAATAAGAACTGGCGGTTACGATGGACAGGGTGTTAAAATAATCAGATCTAAATCAGATCTAAAGAATCTTTTTTCTGAACCATCAATTATAGAAGAATTAATACCATTTGAGAAAGAACTTTCTGTTATTGTCGCTCGAAATGAATCTGGTCAAACTGCGGTTTATCAAACGGTAGAGTGCCAATTCAATGAAGCCAACTTGGTTGAATTTCTATTCTCCCCTGCTGAGATAGCTCCAGAAATTGAAAAGCAGGCTACCGATCTCGCTCTCGATGTTATTAATAAACTCGAAATGATCGGAATATTAGCTGTAGAACTTTTTCTAACTGCTGACGGGAAACTATATGTTAATGAAGTCGCTCCAAGACCACATAACAGCGGTCATCAAACGATTGAATGCAACATTTCGTCTCAATTTGAACAACATCTAAGAGCTATTCTCGACCTTCCTTTAGGTTCTACAGATATCATTCAGAATGGTGTTATGATTAACCTACTGGGTGAAACAGATTACAGCGGAAATGCAATTTACCAAGGATTGGAAGATATAATTTCCATACCTGGAGTTCATGTTCATTTGTATGGGAAGTTAACAACAAAACCAAATCGAAAAATGGGACATGTCACTGTCACAAATTCTTCAATGTCAGAAGCTAAGAGAGTTGCTAAAATTGTCAAAAGTAAATTGAAAATAATCGCTTAGAAAATTCTGCTCAAACTTCTTGTACTTAATCCCCCAAGATTTCAGTAAATTGAATCAAAAATATTCTTTCCGAAAGTTGTTGGAGTTGTTTAAGGAGAACATCAATTTACCAATGGGCGAACAAGAAAGAATTATCTCTGAATCATTCGATCGATGGATTTAGGATGGAGAATAAACAGATGATGTTACGGTAGTCTCTATAATTCGTAAAGTGACCAAATAAAAAAGGGACACAACTAAGTTGCACCCCTTTCATTATTTCGTTTGTGGCTATCTGCTTATTTTGCCCACTTTTCGATGTTTTCTTTAATATAATTTGCCCAACCCATAGAATCAGCTTTCACAGCCATTTCATGCGCCTCTTCAGCAACTGTGATTGCTTCTTTGTTGTTTCCACTATCGTGCAAAATTGTAGCTTTCAAATAAAGACTCTTGTGTGACTTTGCAATTGCCATAGATTTCTCTAAATACATTGTCGTCATTTTTTCATCTTTCTTAGTGTTGTGAAAGTAAGAAGCGGCATTGTAATACACCTTATCTAAATCTTCTCCTTTTTTGATTGCTGCAGAAATACTCTCCTCAATTTGAGTATCAGTATCCACCGTAAATGGAACATCAACTCTTAATTTATCCCATTTGATTGATAAAACAGCTGAAGAATTCTCTAGGTTATTCAATTCAATAATCAAAGACTCATTAAAAGAATTTTTCTGGGCATCAACTTTAATTGTCATAACGTTTTTTGATTCATCGTATGCACCTGCTCCCCATTGTTCAGTATCTGAATTTAGAACAACTTTCCAATTTCCATCTTTCGCTGGGAAAGCAAACAATGCATATGTCCCTGGAGCAACTTTTGTCTTGCCAAATGTCAATTCATTTGATGTCGTAAATTTTGTGCACGCATTCGCTCCTACTCTCCAAATTTCGCCGAACGTAAGTAAACCTCCAAAAATATCTCTATCGTTCACTCCTGGCCGAGAATAATCCAATGAGATAGTGGTTAATCCAACAGTTTGTTCAACTTTACTTGATGGACTTGGTTGTGGAAATTCTTGAGCAACTAATGTTCCTCCAAATAATCCTGCGATTAGTAATAATGTAACTTTTTTCATGATTCTATTTGTTTTTATTTATTTGAATTTACTTTTTGTTTAAATACTGTGCTTTGAAGGAAAACTCCTGATAATATTACGATAAAGCTACCAATAATATTATACCACAAGAAACCGAGCTCTACTATTTTAACTACGGTTAGAAAATGTAAAGTAAGTACCAAGACCTGACCTATGATAGCTCCAATAAATGCGGCCTTTCCTCTTACAAATTTAAAAAAGAATGCGAGAAGGAAAACACCTAAGATTGTACCGTAAAACAATGACCCTAGAATATTTACAAGTTGTATCAAATTTTCAAAGAGCCCTGCAATTAATGCAATGCCAATTGCTAAAACACCCCAAGCGGCTGTCAATAATTTACTCACCCTTAGATCTTTCTTTTCATCATCACTTTTTGACACGAATTTCTTGTAAAAATCTATAGTTGTGGTTGACGCTAAAGCATTTAATTCTCCTGCAGTAGACGACATAGCGGCAGAAAATATCACTGCTAAAAGCAATCCGATTAAACCGGCTGGAAGAAAATTCAAAACAAATGTCAAGAAAATGTAATCACTGTCTTTGGATTGATAGCCATCGTCTTTGGATTCTATGACCTCTTTATAATTAGCTCTTAATGAATCTTGCTGAAATTGTAAAGTTTGAACTCTCTCAACTCCCGATTCGTTTTGTTCAGTCCAGCTGGAAAGTAATGCTTCTTTTTCCGTAAATACAGCATTGTATTGCTTCTCAATATCAATTAATTCGGTATCGCTTTGTAATTCAATATTCGTTGTCGACTGATTAAAGATAATAGGAGGTTTATTAAATTGAAACGAAACATAAACCATTATTCCAACTAATAGAATGAAGAATTGCATTGGTATTTTCATTATACCATTAAACATTAATCCCATTCTAGATTCTTTCAGCGTTTTACCTCCAAGATAACGTTGAACTTGTGACTGATCCGTTCCAAAATAGGATAAAAACAAGAATAAACCTCCTGTTAATCCAGACCAAAGCGTATATCTATTACCTGGATCGATATCAAGGTTGATAATCTCCATTTTACCTAAATTTCCTGCAATATCAATCCCTTCAGAAAAACCAATTTGTTCAGGGAAACTTTGAATCACATAGTAAAACGCTAAAAACATCCCTCCCATAATAATCCCCATTTGCCACTTTTGGGTCAAGGACACGGCTCGACTTCCGCCTGAAACGGTATAAAAGATAACGAGTCCACCAATTCCCACACAAGTCAAATGAAGATTCCAATCGAGAAGACTTGACAAAATTATTGCTGGAGCATAAATGGTTATACCCGCAGCCAGCCCTCGGGAAATTAGAAACAGTAACGCTGTAAATGACCGAACCTTAACATCAAACCGTTGTTCAAGGTATTCATACGCTGTATAAACCTTAAGTCTATAATATATAGGTAGAAAAAACACCGAAATTAAAATCATCGCCAAAGGCAGACCAAAATAAAATTGAATGAACCCCATTCCACTCTCATATGCTTGACCTGGTGTTGATAGAAAAGTAATTGCACTCGCTTGTGTCGCCATAATTGACAACCCGATAGTTGACCAATTCTCCGAATTATTACCTTTTAAGAATCCTTCAAGATTATTGTTCTTCCTCGTTCTCCATGAGCCATAAGCAACTATGGAAATCAGTGTAAACAGTAATACAACCCAATCAATCCATCCCATTTTAATACGAATTAGTAATTAAAATGTATATGAAAATTTGAACACCTAAAAAAAGCATTAAGCCCCAATACCATGCTTTCCAATTTGTTTTATCTTTTACCTCTTCGCTCATTTTTGGTAGCTTAAAATATTAGCTAGTAATCGGTAAGCTCCCTCTACTCCTTTTGGCAGTTCTCTGAAGAAAGAAATTCCTGTATAAACAAACTGCCCTTTACCATAATTGGCAACAATCAGAGCACCATTTACCGGGTCCTCATATTGATCATGCCACGAGAATAGTGCCGAGTAACTTTCATCCCAAGTACCTGCAAAATAAAGTCCTCGTTCTTGCACCCAACCATCAAAATCCTTTTTTATCAATTTGTTTGGCGTTGTCATAATCGGATGTTCCGCCATTAAAAACGTTACCTCAGCATCTTCCTCTGTTACTCGATTTCGAGAAAGTTTAAAAGGTACAGGTCCAAATTCAAGCTCTCTTAATGAGCGAGAAGCTGTATTGTATTGCATCACTAAGTTCCCTCCATTCTCAACATATTTATATAGCTTTTCATGATAATTTGTCAATTCCGGATGAACGTTGTATATCCTTATTCCCAGTACCACTGAAGAATAAGATGACAAATCAAGTAACGCTAAATTCGATACTTCAAAGACCTCTACTTCAAATCCCAATTGCTCTATTGCTTGAGGAACAACATCATCCACGCCTTTAATATATGCCACCTTGGATGGGTCTATCAAAACATTCAAGTTAACACATTCTACTTTCGCTTCTCTAAAAATTGACTGAGTAGCAATATGGTCATAAGTGATGTCCGTATAAGAATGAATTTTATTCCCATTCTTATCGGTTAAGATTAACGTTCCTTTTCGACTTTCATCAGTCGCTATCAAATCAAATTCTAGCCAAACTTCATCATGCTTGTCCTCTAAGGTAAATTCAATCTTATTTGAACTCAACTTCCATCCTTTTGGAGCTACAACATTAACAAATTCTTGAATCTCATCCTCATAACCATGAATTTTCATTCTGATTTTTTTACTCTCTTTTCCTTTTAAAATAACTGATTCCTGATCAAAATTAACGGTATAAAGAGGTGCACTAATTAATTTTCTTCTTCGCTCACCATAAGATGGATCTCTCCATTTGTATGTGACTGGTATAGCAATTTCCATTTCAAGTCCATCTACCAATATCCAAATTTTACCAACTGCACTTGGATCTTCTTCGGGCTTGCCTAAATCACTCCTATTAGTCACTTCAAAAATATTTTCAAAGGAATTTTTTAACCAATATGGTCCTGAAATTGGTTCTTGAAATTGGAATTTGATCTTTTTCTGAAAACGTTCATTCTCATTTAACAAATCATCGGTCTTTTGCTTTTTGTTGCCTGAAAGTTCATATCCAACTAGTTTCACAAGGCGGGCTGATCGATTAATTAGATTCATTGATACTTCAACTTCTGTTCCTCCAACATAAGCATAGTCATTTGATACGACTTCAACATGTAAGCCAAGACAATCGACTATAATCGAATTACACAAAGCCAATTTTTCAGTTTTAAATGAAGAATCTTTTAGTCCTAGTATACCTTCTCTTAACTTAAAAAGCGATGGGATATTCTTTTCACTTTCTATGAAATTAAAATTCTTTAGTAAATTTTGGAACTCGGTTTCAAAATTTGTGTTAATTAAATTTGTCCATGAGTCCTTGTTGTTTTCAAAAAAAGATTTTTTTAACCGAGCTCCTTCAATGTGTTCAAAATATTCTATTCGAGATCCCCGCTCAATAATACCTCCAAATCCTTGGCATTTATGTTGACTTCTTGCAAGCGTTCCAATTTCATTGTATGATTTTCCTAAAAGCGAATTGTATCCGCCAATATCTTGAATAAGATACTTATCACTATTTTTTGCTTTTTCTTCAATATCCTCTCCCCACCAAACTGACGTATTCCAATAGATAGATGTCGTTTTCCACACGCCAAATTCGGCCACTTGCTCTGGTAAATAGTTGGGGTCATTTGCTTTTTCAAACGCCTCAATTGCGAGAATTGCTGAAGCAGTATGATGTCCATGACCCGCTCTCGAATCTGGTGGAAATCTTGTAATAATTACGTCTGGTCGGAATTTTCTAATCGCCAGAACAACATCTGACATTAGCTCTTCTTTTCCCCACTTCAAAAAAGATTCTTCTGCTGAACGAGAATAACCAAAATCGACAGCACGCGTGAAGTATTGGCGAGCTCCATCAAATGAACGAGCAGCAAGTAACTCTTGTGTTCTCAATACTCCAAGATTCTCACTTAATTCATCACCAATTAAATTCTGCCCACCATCACCTCTTGTTAAAGAAAGATACGCTGTTTCTGCGCGTTCTCCTAAAGAAAAATAAGCTAATGCTCTTGTGTTTTCATCGTCAGGATGAGCAGCAACATAAAGCACTCTCTTCAAAGAGTATAATTTCTGTAAATTGACGTATATCTCGTCAACAGGTTCGTTGGCAAAAGTTGAAAGCGAGAAGAAAATAAAGAAGAAGAGGATAATGTTTTTCATAGTAAAAAATAAGAGAGGCTCGAAGGTAAGAACAAAATAAGGGAATTACGATAAATTTAGGGGACTGGTAAATATAGAGGATAAAAGGCGTTGGATTTACTTTACGTAATCTTGTTTCTTCACAAGCATATAGCGATCACTATCCACTTTCAAGTAACCTTGATCATAACAGAAAAAATACTGCGAACCCGTTTTGGTTGTATAGATATTCGTGTAATAATGAAAATTGAACCCTTCTTCAGCAAGCGAAATACCTTCTACAGTAATTTTTCCTTTCGGGTTCAAGGTTTCTAAAATTCGTCTATTCTTCCGTAAAATGTTATTAATTCGACGCACATATTTTGTTGCGTCCTCATTCTGTCTATTGTTAAAAGTATTTCGACAGTAATCTGAACAGAACTTTTGGTCTTTTCGACCGGAAAGTTTCATTGAACATTCTTGACACTCTCTTGTCTTCATAATCCCTGTGTTTTATCTAACAATGTTAACATTAATTAACAGCACAATCAAGGGTAGAGAGACATATCTTTTCATTTTTGTATGTTCGATTTATATATTATGGAAGAAAACATGAATCCCGCTGAGGCGCTAAGAATTGTTAGCGAAAAAATAAAATTAGAAAAACCTACAATCCAATTGCTTCGGAATGAAATTGGCAAGGTTATCATTGGTCAAAAATACATGATTGATCGATTATTGATTGCATTATTCGCAGATGGACACGTTCTTTTGGAAGGAGTGCCAGGGCTGGCTAAAACACTCGCCATTAAAACTCTTGCTGATGCGATTAATGTAGATTTTAGTCGGATACAATTCACACCCGATTTGCTTCCTGCCGATGTTACAGGGACATTGATTTACAGTCAGAAATCCGAAAGTTTTACAGTTAAAAAAGGACCAATATTTTCAAATTTTGTTTTGGCTGATGAGATTAACAGGGCTCCTGCGAAAGTACAAAGTGCACTTCTTGAGGCCATGCAAGAAAGACAAATTACAATTGGAGATGAAACATTTAAGCTTCCTACACCTTTCTTGGTTCTTGCTACTCAAAACCCTATCGAACAAGAAGGAACATACCCTTTGCCTGAAGCACAGGTTGATCGTTTTATGCTAAAAGTCTTTTTAGACTATCCAACAAAGGAGGAAGAACGTGAAATAATTAGAGCTAATGTTCGAACACAAGGTTTAGGTAAAGCCAATAACATTTTAACAATTGCTGATATTGAAAAATGTCGCTCTCTAGTAAAACAGGTTTATTTGGATGAAAAAATAGAGCAGTACATTGTTGATATTGTTTATGCAACAAGAGAGCCAGAAAAATATGGCCTTGGTTTTTTAGATCCAATGATAAGTATTGGATGCTCTCCTCGAGCAAGTATAAACCTTGCATTAGCGGCAAAAGCATATGCTTTTCTACAAGGACGAGGATTCGTTATTCCTGAAGACATTCGTGAAGTTGCGCCTGATGTTATGCGTCACAGAATGGGTTTAACATATGAAGCCGAAGCAGAGAATTTAACCGCATCAGATATCGTCTCTAAAATTGTAGCAAAAATAGAAGTACCATAATATACGATGGATACAAAAGAGCTTCTTAAAAAAATTCGCCTTTTGGAAATTAAAACAAAGGGGCTTACTAGGCATATATTTTCTGGTGAGTATCACTCTGCTTTTAAAGGTCGAGGGATGACATTTAGTGAAGTTCGTGACTACCATTTTGGAGATGAAGTAAGGACGATAGATTGGAATGTAACCGCGCGTTTTAATGAACCCTATGTTAAAGTTTTTGATGAAGAACGGGAACTTACTTTAATGTTGATTATCGATGTCTCTGGATCTGAGGATTTTGGTTCAGAGAACAAAACAAAGAAAGACCTCGCTTTAGAAATAGCGGCAGTTCTTTCATTTTCAGCAATCAGTAATAACGACAAAGTTGGAGCAATTTTCGTTTCAGATAAAGTTGAAAAATACATTGCACCAGGAAAAGGAAAAAAACATTCTTTGATCATACTTCGGGAGTTAATCGAACTTATTCCTGAAAATACAGGCACCGATTTAAATGCAGCACTCAAATTTTTTAGAAATACACAGAAAAAAAGAAGTATCGCCTTTGTAATTAGTGATTTTATTGACGATAATGACTTTATGGAAGGAATGAAAGTGTCCAGGAAAAAACATGACATGGTAGCCTTACGACTTTTTGATGAAGCAGAGGGTCAACTCCCTAAAATTGGTGTTGTACAATTGTTTAATGCCGAAACAGGGGCGACGACTTGGGTAAATACAAATAGTCAGAAAGCACGTAATATTCATGCACAAAATTTCAAACAGTTTGAAAATCATCTAGACGCTGAGTTTACGAAAGCTGGAATTAGCTACACCTCTATTTCCACAGAAGAAAACTTTATTAAGCCACTTGTGAAACTTTTTCAGAATCGATGATGAAAACGTTCATATATTTAATTGTCTTTTTCTTTAGCATATCGCTAAAAGCACAGAAGTTAGAAGCATCTATTTCTCAAGATAAAATAAGTATTGGTCAACCAATTATTCTAAGCTATAAAGTACAATTAAAAAAGATCGACACACTGTCTTTTAATTCTCAAGACAATGCAATTCAAGCCCGTTCAATTACAGAAAGTGGGGCCCTTTCATCTGAAGGAATCGAATTCGAAATCGTACAACATTTTATCGATACTTTTTTATTTGACGGAGCTAATAAAGAATGGACTGGAACTTATACCGTTACAGCATGGGACAGCGGCTTTTTTATTATTCCTGGGCCTGGAATAGTTATCAATGATTCAACCTATCATTTTCAGGACTTAACAATTAGCTGTAATCTTCTAGATGCCATTGATGGTCTGGATATTTATGACATTAAAGAAAATTATGCTGATGTCCCTGATAAACCATTTTCGTTCTCGGACTTCATTTCCAATCATTGGTGGTGGATGCTCATTATTTTGTTTGCAATTATTGGTATACTATCCTACTTGAAACGAAAAAATATGGCGGACGGAATTGAAGAAGTACGTTCAATTTCATTAAAAGAACGAACACTAATAGCCATTAGCGCATTGGAAAAGGAAAAATTATGGGAAAAAGATCAATTGAAGGAGCATTTCATTGAATTATCTTACATTATACGTTCCTATTTGACCAGTCGCTATACTATTTCTTTGCTTGAAAAGACAACTTATGAGGCTAAATTACTCTTGACTCAGAAAGGACTTAATGACGAAACCGTCGACATAATCATTCGAATACTTTCTCAATCTGACATGGTGAAGTTTGCTAAATCCAAGCCCGATGTAATTGCAATTATGAGAAAATCAACACTCGCAAAGCAAATAGTTGCCGAAACCAGCCCATTAGAATTTGACAATGCTTAATAATTGGAACATCCGTTTTTGGGAATATGATTATTTCGCACCGAATTGGCTTTGGCTATTGATAGCTATCCCTGTCGTGTTATTTATTATTTATTCCGTTGAACAAAAGCGTAATGGTGACATCAAATATTCGCGATCAATCCATGAGCAAAAATCGATAGGTTCGACAGGAATCAAGCGCTTCAGAGAAGTCATGCTTTTACTCTACGGAATAATTGCTGTATTATTAATTCTTGCAATTGCAAAGCCCTACCACTGGAATCAGGACGATGGTTTTGACAATGATTTTAAAGATGGAATCGACATAATTTTGGCAATGGATGTCTCAATGTCTATGATGGCAAGAGATTTTGACCCGAATCGCTTAGAAGCATCTAAAAAAGTTGCTAAAGAATTTGTAAATGGTAGAAATGGTGACAGAATTGGCTTAGTCGTATACGCTGGAGAAGCATATACTTCCTGTCCTGCAACATTAGATTACAACATATTAAAAGAACAAATTGATAATATTAATGGTGATCGCATAGAAGGAGGAACGGCAATTGGCACAGGATTAGGAACAGCTGTTACTCGTTTACGAAATGACAGTATTACTTCAAAGGTGATTATCTTACTTACCGATGGAAGCAATAATTCTGGTGATATTTCGCCACTTGATGCGGCTGAATTAGCAAAAGCAAAAAACATTCGGGTGTATACAATTGGGGTAGGAAGAAATGGTATTGCCCCATCTCCTGTAATTACTCCTTTTGGTGTTCAATTCCAAAATCAAGTAGTTGAAATTGACGAGGTAACTTTAATGAAAATTGCGTCAATAACAGATGGAGAATACTTCAGAGCAACTGACACTGAAAGTCTACAGTCCATCTATAAAGAAATTGAAAAGTTAGAGAAACGAAAAATGGATTTTCAGCATTTCAAATCAGAACCTCCTAGTAATCCTCAGGGATTTTTGAATTGGGCATTTGTTTTGTCAATTCTAACATGGGGAGTAAATTATTTAGTTTTCAGGCACAATGATTAATCCAAAATATACTTATCGCCTTAATTGGATTATTGCTTCCATTATTATTTTGGAGATTCTCTTTTGGGGAAGCTTTTTGTTTTTTATTGGGTCTTTTGGGAATTCTTTAAAAAGCGCCGATAGTGTTATATACAAATACCCACAAGCATTCAGTTTGCTATATGCATTGATTCCAATAATTGCTATTTACCTGTTCAGTTTATGGCGGAATAATCAACAAACATCAAAATCTAATTTGCGTGTATTAAGTTCGCTTTTCCACCCTGTTTCTACCTTAAGTAGTTTTCTGAAGTATTTCTTTTTTAGAAACGCATTTATTTTCTTAGTCCTCTCATTAGCACAGCCTATTTATGGCAAAAAGAAAGTGTCTGGAACAACGGAATCATTAGAGCTAGTCGTTAGTTTAGATATTTCTAACTCCATGAATACGCGTGATATTTCAAGTGAATTATCACGACTAGAAATTTCAAAACGGGCATTAATACAATTAATCAATAATTTACACGGTGAAAAAATTGGAATTACGCTATTTGCAAATAGTGCGTTCGTTCAATTGCCATTAACCCTTGATTACACAGCTGCAAAGCTATTCATTCAAGACATTGAGTCGGGCATGATTACAAGTCAAGGAACAAATATAACTGAGGCGCTTGAGGTTTCTCTGAATATGTTTTCGGAAGAAAAAACAACCAAGGGAATTATTCTGGTTACAGATGGTGAAAATCATGAAACAAACCCAAACGAAGTTTTAAAAGCTATACGCCAAAAGAAAATTCAATTAAGTGTACTTGGTATTGGCACAAAAAAAGGTGGCTTAATACCCAAAAATGCATATCGTCCAGAATTAGGGTACAAAACAAATGCGGTTGGAAAAACGGTGATTTCAAAGCTTAACCCCAAGTTTATAAAGAGTATTGCACGAAAAGGCGGTGGCTATGCAAATGTCAGTTCAAGTGAATTTCCAAATCTTTCAGGTTTATTAACACAAATAAATAGAATGAAACGGACGAAAATTAATAATTTAGAATTTGATGTCAAGGAAGAACGCTATCAGATTCCATTATTTTTGTCAATTGTGTTTTGGTTGGCATACATATTATGGTCCAAACAATACATACGTTTGATTGATAAACTAGCAAAAAAGTAGTGAAATATATTATTTACATCTTATTTCTGTTATTCTTCAATTCTGTTGAGGCACAAAATTGGCGTGACTCACTTGTAGCTGCTCGAACGGCCTATAGTAATGAAGATTTTGCAGAGGCTTTAAAGTATTATGAATCTGCTCAAAAAAATGCTCCTGATGAGTTAGATTTTTCAGATGAAATCGCTCAGTCTGCATATAAGGCAAGAGAGTTTGAGAAAGCGGAGAAGGTATATCAACAAGGTGGAAACAATAAAAAAACTTCTATCGAAAGATCGGAAAATTATCACAACATTGGCAACGCTAAAATGAAGAGAAAAGATTATAAAGGTGCTGTTGAATCCTACAAAGAATCTTTACGTCAGAATCCAAATGACGACCAAACTCGTTATAATTTATCTGAGGCAATCCGTCAATTGAAAAACAAGCAAAAGCAAGAAAACAAAAACAAAGATTCTGATCCGAATAAAAAACAAGATGATCAGAAAGATAAACAAAAGGATAAAAAAAATCAAGGAAATGAAAACGATAAAGACCCTCAAAAAAAGGAGCAGTCGGGTGACAACAAAAGTAAACTACCAGACAAAACGGTGGATCGAATGTTGGATAAACTAATGAAGCAGGAAGCAGCTACTAAGCGAAAAGCAAGTGGTTCTCAAGGTGGACAATCTTCTGCTAAATCTGGAAAAGACTGGTAATGAAAAAGGGCAACTATTTTCTTCTCCTCGTTCTATTTATCACGGGATTCATCCAGGCACAAGACCCTGAAGTTGTTCTTACGATTAGTCCAACCTCTGCCGATGTTGGCGAAATCATTAAAATTACCGTAAAATCTAACGTACAAGGAAAAGTCGAAATCGATAACTTACCAAGCTCTTTTGTGCACGGGTATGACGTAATGAATGGCATGGAGCAAGAAATGGATTATGCCACAGGGCAAGTCATTACTTATTTCTATGTTTCACAAACTGGTGCAATTGGAAAGAAAGGGAAATATACTATAGGCCCTGCATTTATTAAGAAAGGGAATAAAGCGTATGCCTCAAACTCTGTTGTTATTTCCATTGGAGAACGTGCAGAAATGAGTTCTAATACAATCACCGCTGAGCAATTAAAAAACCCAGCCTTTGGTGTAATTCAAACGAATAAAACTTCCATTTACGAAGGAGAATCAATCATTGTTTCTGCTAAAATATATGCCAGGTTTGAACCTACCCATTTAGAAGGCTATCGAGGATTTGATTTTCCTGGTACGATAGACAAAAATTCATTGGGTAGCTCTAAGAGAATTATTGTTGAACAAGAAACGTTTAGAAGTGTTGATTTATATACTTTTGAATACGATAAGAACATCATCTTTCCATCGGGAGTCGGGCAGTTTAAAATCTCTCCATATACGATGAAGCTGAACCAGAATTATAAGGGTTATCAATTTGAATCAAACCATGCTATTATCACTATTAAAGCTTTACCAAACAGCTCTCCCAATGATTTTATTGGTGCAGTAGGGAAATTCACAATTGAGCGAGAAATAGAAGATGTTGACCTTGACCAAGGTGATGTGTTCAAAATGTTAATTCGAATTATTGGTAGCGGAAATTTGCAAAACATAACGGAACCCCGTCCTATATTACCAAAAGGATTTATTGTCTATGGTGATCCCGAAATTGAAGAAATATTTATCTACAATATCCATGGTACGGAAGGAGAAATTAATTACAAGTACAATATACAGGTCAACAAGGCAGGGACAACTACCATTCCACCAACAACTATTTCATTTTTCGACCCTAAAAAAGAGCAATATATTACTGTTGGTACAGCAAGTGTCGAAATTAAAGTGAAAAAGGATAAAAATTACATTACACAAGAGTCTGAAGCTGACGAAAACATTTCCGAATTAAACGCTCCTTCTTATTTGAGAAAATCAAATATCATTGAAGACAACTCCGATTTCTATGGAAGTACTGCATTTTGGGTTGGTGTTGTCTCACCTATTTTCGCAGCATTCATGTTTTTATTTCTTGCCAAACGCCAAAAGAATACTTCTCACAAAAACGAAACGAAACTAGCTCATAAAAATAAATCAAATGCAATTAAGGACTTGCTTTTAGAATTAAACCAAAAGGTTGAATCTACGAATGATGATACGTTCTATTCTAAGGCCGAAACGTTATTGTTAGAGGCGCTAAAACTAAAATTAGGTACTTCCTTAACGAACAGGAAATCATTATTGGATTTACTTGATAAGAATGGTAAAGATGCTGTAGCATCAGAAATCCGGAAAGTCTTCACTAAATGTGATCAAATTCGATATGGATTTCATGCTAGTTCTGAGTCACGACAAGAAGTTTTATTGGAAGTAAAAGCAATCGTCAACAGCTTGAAGTAATGAAGGGTCATCTTAAACATATTGTTGCTTTTTCAATTATTTTATTTGCTTTTAGCACTAATAGTTTAGCCACATTCGCAGATGGTATAAAGGCATTTGAAGAAGCAGAATTCAAAACAGCAGCCAAGAAATTTGATTCGATCATTACAAGCGGAACGAATGATGTCTCGGCTGTCTTTAATTTTGGTTTATCAAATATGAAAGCTAAAAACTACGGTAAAGCGATTTGGGCTTTCGAAAAAGTATTGATAGCACAGCCAAACGATGTTGAAGCAAAAGAACTTATTCGAGAGTGCTTTTTCAATATAGATTCTAATTTCTATTGGGAATATCGATTGAGCGGATTTCAATCTTCGATGTATTCAATATCAGCCAATGCATGGGCCATTTTGTCTATCTTACTATCGCTTTCTCTTGCGCTATCGATTGTGTTTTTTCGAAAAAACTCAACCACTGGTAATAGACGACTGTTTTTGATTAGTGGCTTTTTCAGTGGGGTATTTTTTCTATTTTTTATTACAATTGGCTATTTTTCAAGGGAGCATAAGCAATTCGGTAATTATGCAGTCATCACTAAGAAAAATGTGAAAAGTCTGCATAAAAAAACAGTTTTAATACAAGGGTCATTGGTCGAAGTACTGACTACTAAAAACCCTTCTGATGAGATTCGTGTAGAGACTATTGATGGAGAAATTCTTACTTACCTTCAAAAAGACCTTGATTTTATCTAAATAAAGTCGAGAGTATATTCTATTCTGTATCTTTGCCCTATAAATGTCCGCGAAAAAAATCAATATTAGAGAATTAAGCCTTAAAGAGATTAAATCCTCATTAAAAAACCTTGGCGAACAAGATTTTAGAGGGAAGCAAATCTACGAGTGGCTCTGGCAGAAAGATGCATTCTCTTTTGAAGATATGACCAATTTATCAATCTCCCTCCGTGAAAAATTGGCTCAAGAATTTTTTATCGATCATATAACACTGAAAGACCAACAAATAAGTATTGACAAGACCATAAAATGTGCTTTTAGCGTAGGTGAGAACAAAGTAATAGAAGGTGTATTAATTCCAACGGATAAAAGAACAACTGCATGTATTTCATCTCAAATTGGTTGTAGTTTGGCTTGTAAATTTTGTGCAACTGGGAAACTGAAGTTAATGCGGAATTTAAATGCTGGAGAAATTGTAGATCAGGTCGTCTATTTAAAAGAACAAGCGTCAAGTCGCTACAACAAAAGCTTATCCAACATTGTATATATGGGAATGGGAGAACCTCTCCTCAACTATAAACACATGCTTCGGTCCATTGAGATTATTACATCTGAAGAAGGTCTAGGGATGTCTCCAAAGCGCATAACAGTTTCCACTGCTGGAATTGCTAAGATGATTAAGAAGTTAGGGGATGATGAAGTTAAATTCAATCTTGCCCTATCTCTTCATGCCGCAAATGACAAGAAGCGTAGTGAGATTATGGAAATTAACGACTCGAATAATCTTGAGACTTTAAAGGAGGCTATTCAATATTTCTACGCAAAAACTGGCACTCGAATTACATTCGAATATATCATATTTAAAGACTTTAATGATTCTCTGGAAGACGCACAAGAATTAGCTGTTTTTGCAAAATGCGTCCCCTGTAAAATCAATATTATTGAATACAATCCAATCGATGATGGTATATTTCAACGCACAAGTAAGGATAAAACTGATGCCTTTGCGAACTATTTAGAGAATAGAAATCTTATTGTTCACGTCAGAAGAAGCCGCGGGAAAGATATTGACGCAGCTTGTGGGCAATTGGTCAACAAAAATGGTGCGATATTGAAGGAAGAGAGAAGTATGAAAGAGTGAATGACTACTTTATCAGACTAAAGTACGTATTAAACTCCATAAAGAAATTCTCCGAATCTAAGCTTCTACCATATAGCTTTCAACACTTGGACAAGAACAAATTAAATTTCGATCTCCAAATGCATCGTCAATTCGCCTAACAGGCACCCAATATTTCCAATCTTTCAAATAAGAAATAGGATAAGCTGCTTCTTTCTGAGAATATGGATAGTTCCATTCTTGATTGATAATACAATCTGCCGTGTGAGGTGCATTTTTAAGCATGTTATTCTCTCTATCTGCACCACCGTTCTCAATGGTTGCAATTTCTTTACGGATAGAAATCATTGCCTCAATAAAACGATCCAATTCTTCTTTGTCTTCGCTTTCAGTTGGTTCAACCATTAATGTTCCTCCAACTGGAAATGAGACTGTAGGTGCATGAAAACCGTAATCAATAAGTCGTTTTGCTATATCGGCAACTTCTACATTTGCTGTTTTCTTAAAGTCTCTACAATCCAAAATTAATTCATGGGCAACGGTTCCATTTTTTGCAGTATACAAGATATCGTAATCTTTTTTCAAAGAGGCTGTGATATAGTTAGCGTTTAAAATTGCTATTTCAGTAGACTCTTTCAATCCTTCTGCTCCTAACATTTTAATGTATCCGTAAGAAATTAATAGGATTGAGGCGCTTCCAAATGGAGCTGACGAAATTGCATTAATGGCTTTTTCGCCACCTGATTTAACCAACTTTGAACCTGGCAAAAATGGCACAAGATGCTTTGCTACACCGATTGGTCCCATTCCAGGTCCACCACCTCCGTGAGGAATAGCGAAAGTTTTATGTAAATTTAAGTGACAAACATCTGCTCCAATGTTTCCAGGGTTTGTTAATCCGACTTGAGCATTCATATTTGCTCCGTCCATATAAACCTGCCCACCATTATCATGAATAAGATCAGTAATTTCTACAATTCCCTCTTCATAAACACCATGAGTCGATGGATACGTCACCATCAAACCAGCAAGTCTATCTCCTATTCCTTCAACTTTCTCTTGTAATTCTTCAATGTTGATGTTTCCTAACTCATCACAACCCGTTATCACTATTTCAAAACCAGCCATTACCGCTGATGCAGGATTAGTACCATGAGCAGATGAAGGTATCACAATAACTTTTCTATCGAAATCACCATTCGATTCATGATAGGCTTTTATCACCATCAAACCAGCGTATTCACCTTGTGCTCCAGAATTTGGTTGCAAAGACATTCCTGCAAAACCTGTACAAGCACACAAATCTTCTTCCAAATTTCTTAACATTTCCGAATATCCTTGCGCTTGTGACAATGGAGCAAATGGATGCATGTTTGCGAATTTAGGATTCGAAATCGCCATTAATTCAGAGGCTGCATTCAGTTTCATCGTACAAGAACCTAATGGGATCATGCTGTGAACGAGCGACAAATCTTTATTCTCCAGGCGTTTTAGATAACGCATCATTTTTGATTCAGAATGGAAACTATTGAATGTTGGATGAGTGAAAATTTCATCCTCTCTTAATGCAACATTATTCAAACTGGTTTTAATTGAATCATCAACTGTCGAAGCTGTTTTCCCTAATAACTTAGCGAATAAATCAAGTATAGTTTGAACATCACCAATTGTATGAGACTCTCCAAAACTAATGGTAAGCTCAGTATCGTTGATGTAATTAAAATTCATTTCTCCTGCAAGTGCTAATTCACGTACAGATGAAGTTGTCATTCCTGACAAGTGAATTGTATCAAAAAACTGATCTGATTCAATTTTTATTCCGAGAGACGTTAAACCTTCTGCTGTTTTTGATGCCAATGAATGAACGTGATTCGCGATATCTTTCATTCCAGATGGTCCATGATAAACTGCATACATACTAGCCATTACAGCTAATAATGCTTGTGCTGTACAAATATTTGATGTTGCTTTCCCTCTCTTTATGTGTTGTTCTCTTGTTTGCAATGCCATTCTCAAGGCAACATTACCATCCGTATCTTTTGATACACCAATAATTCTACCTGGCATATTTCTCTTGAAACTATCTTTTGCTGTGAAATAAGCAGCGTGAGGTCCTCCGTATCCCATTGGAACACCAAACCTTTGAGTAGTGCCAAAGACCACATCAGCGCCTAACGAGCCAGGAGATTTAAGTAAAACTAATGATAAAATATCTGCACCGACAGCCACATTTAATTCAGCATCGTTCATTCTTTGAATGAACTTTTGTGTCCCTTTGATACAGCCATTTGTGTTTGGATACTGTGTAATTGTACCAAAAAAATCATCTGTTGGAATGAAAGTGTCAGGATTTCCAATAATTAAATCAATGTCTAAATTATTTGCTTTCCCTTCAACAACGTCTATTGTTTGGATAAAACAGTTTTCAGAAATAAAGAATTTATTTTTACCAGCCTTAACATCTTTTCTTGAACGAGAATTAAAAAACATTATCATCGCTTCTGCAGCAGCTGTTCCTTCATCTAACAAAGATGCATTCGCCAGTTCCAACCCTGTTAAATCAAGCACCATTGTCTGGAAATTTAACAATGCTTCTAACCTACCTTGTGAAATTTCAGCTTGATAGGGTGTATAAGCTGTATACCATCCTGGATTCTCAAGAACATTTCTTAAAATCACTGAAGGTACGATTGTATCATTGTATCCTAAACCGATAAAAGATTTATAGACTTTGTTTTTTTGTGCGAGTCCATTAACATGATTCAAGTATTCCTGTTCTGAAAAGCCACTTTGAATATTTAAGTCATTCTCCAATCGGATATGGCTTGGAATTGTTTTATTGATTAATTCATCAATTGAACTCACTCCTATTGCTTTTAACATCGCCAATTTCTCTTCTGAATTCGGTCCAATATGTCGTTTTGAAAATGTATCCATACGTACAAAAATTTAGTCCACAAATATACGCTCTAGTAATTTAATTAGCCAATAAAATGATGAAAAAACGGCTTACTATCGACTTCTTTTCTTTCCTCGACCAAAGCGAACTCCTTTGTTCTTATATTTTTTTTTAGAATTTCGCTTCCAGTCGTTTTTCGGTTTTCCTTTACGTCCAATATATCTTCTTCTTTCAAAATCATAACGATCACTACGATAAGGAAATGCAAACCCCAAGTAGAGCTCGTTAGAAGAAGCCTTTGCATTTGCGAGTCGGTCAATACTATAATTGAACGAATACCCCACTCTAAAATTCTTTGAAAGAAGAAAATCCACACCTGCAATGATTGAATTCTCTGTTCGATAGCCAACAGTAAAACTCCACAATCCAAGTGTATTTCTTAAAATTAAATCTGCCGTTAACGGCGTATTTAAAGCGCCTTTTATTTGAATGTGTGGATTGAAAGTGTAATTATCTCCAAAGTCAAAATAAAATCCAGTCGAAAGAAAATAATTCCATTTTTTTGGAGTTAAACCACTACTTTCGCCGGTTCTTAGAGTTTGAAACAACTTAGGGATACTCGCTCCAATATAGAATTTTGGAGAATTGTAGTAAATACCAAAGCTTCCATTTAAAAAAGTTCTTGAAAAACTACCGAAAGAAAATGCTGGGTCATTCAAGTCAGTTGTTTGTGCTGCTCCTAAATCCAAAACTGAATTGTCAATACCTAGTCCTACTCCCAATGCAAAAAACCGATACGAATCAACATTTAAGCGATACGCGAATTGACCTGCGAATGAGTTGTTAACTGAGGCACCAATTCTATCATGAAAAACATTCAAACCAACTGCCATGTTCTGATTCAGTTCGTATTGGCCATTTAGTGCAATGGTAGTTGGTGCTCCTTTGAATCCATACCATTGATTTCTCCCTATTAAATCAACCATAAGCTTTCCATCAACAGCGAGCGCTGATGGGTTGTTGATACCTTGTCCGAAATTCAATTGAGAAAAGCGAATTGTATTCTGCGCAGAAATGCTAAAGCATGCTATAATAGAAACAAGGAATAAAATAATTTTCATGATTTATCGCTTTAATGTTAGATAACCCTTAAAGTTTATACTCTTCACTTCTAAGAGATAGAAATAAGTGCCATCTGGCAAGTCATCATTTCCTAAACAGAAATTTGTTTCACACTTACCTTCCCAATCATTCTGATAATGATCTTCTTCCAGTACCATTTCCCCCCATCTATTCCATATGACAAAACTCGCATCAAGATTGTATAACTCTAATTCCGGAATAACAAAAGCCTGATTAAAGCCGTCGCCATTTGGAGAAAAACCATTAGGGATGGAAAGGTCAAGTACTAGTACCAAAACGCTATCAGTTATAATACATCCGCTTGAATGAATCGCCTCTAAATTTAAGAGTTGTGGCGCTGACCCAGTGAATGTAACACTTTGATTTGTATGTGTACTAATGTTTGAAATCGGCCCCCAATTATAGCTGCTAAAGCCATCCGGACCACTAATGAGTATTGATTCATCAACTCCTGTAAAAACGGTGTCAGGTAAATAGAAATCAATAATATCTATTGGTTCAACGCTAATCTGCAATGTTTCTGAACAAGAACCTGCCGTAATAGTCACAGAATAGTTCGTTGTGGCAGATGGATTAACGTTTATTGTATTTCCAAATACTCCAGTAGACCATGCGTAACTTGTTCCTCCGGATGCTAAAAGTTTGAACCCACTATTTGAACACGCTGAAACTGGTGAAGATGACAACTCAAAATTAAATGCATTAATAGAGATTGAATTCGAACCTTCACAACCATCAGCATCAACAACGGTAACATTGTAAGTACTTGGGATGTCTATGAAAAATGTCGCTCCATTATTTCCTGTACCCCAATCATAAGAAGCATATGGTGTTGAGGTGCTCAAAATAGTTCCACCAGTAGAGCAAATATTATTTCCTTCTGAAGAAAGAATTATAGGAATTGGATCGACTAATATGAGCACATCGATTGTGTCAGTTGAAACACAAGACGCTGCATCTAAAGCTGCTAAAACATATTGACCTGAAAACTGAGGTGTTATTGTCTGTCCTGTAACTGTTTCAGGTCCTGTCCAAGCATAAGAAACAAATCCATTAAGACCTGAAATTGTTGTTGGCGAACTTTCGCACATCGTAATTGTTGCACCTTCATTTATCGTCACATCAACAGCACATTGTATTTGTGCTGAAGCGTAGCTTGATAATAGTAGCATACAGGAAAGTACAATTTTATTTTTTATGATCATTTTTTATATAATTGTGTAATCAATTTTAATCTTCATAATTAATCAACATTACTCAATTTTAACATGTTAGAGTTTCCTAAAGACTCAATTGGCATAGAAGCTATATTAATAACCATATCCCCTTTCTCAAGTAAACCTTTTCTTTTTAGGATTTTTTTTATTTCAGAGATTGTATTGTCAGTGCTTATTCTTTTATTGTAGTAAAACCCCCGAACTCCCCAAATCAAACTTAATTGGGTCAAGATTTTCTTATTACTTGTGAATACGATTATTAGAGCTCTTGGTCTTTGTGAAGCGATTTTATATGCAGTATAACCTGAGAAAGACATAGTTAAAATTGCTTTTGCGTCAGTCCGCGTTGATAAACGGCAGGCATTAAAACAAATTGAATCCGTGATAAATCTTTCTTGGTTTTTTTCTGGCAACTCCTCTTTGTGATAAATACCGTCAAACCCTTCCATTTCTTTAACAATGTTTGCCATTGTTCGAATTACTTCGACAGGGTATTTACCAACGGAAGTTTCTCCAGATAACATTACAGCATCAGCTCCATCTAGCACAGCATTTGCTACATCATTAACCTCTGCACGTGTCGGTGAACTTGAAGTTATCATACTCTCCATCATTTGCGTAGCAACAATTACTGGCTTTGCATTCACAATACACTTATTGATGAGCATTTTTTGAATAAGTGGAACATTCTGATATGGAACTTCCACACCAAGGTCTCCACGAGCGACCATAATTCCGTCACATTTTTTGATAATATTATCAATATCATCAAGTGCTTCAGGTTTTTCAATTTTGGCAATCACTTTTGCCTTTGCTTTATTCTTTGCGATAATCTGTTTTAGCTCTACAATATCTTCAGCAGAACGTACAAAGGATAATCCGATCCAGTCAATTTCCTTCGAAATTGCAAAATCTAAGTCTACTAAATCCTTTTCTGTTAAACACGGCATGGAAATTCTTGTGTTTGGTAAATTAACTCCTTTGTGAGAAGAAAGGATTCCTCCGAAGACAATCTCGGCAATCATTTCGTCTTTACCATTAGTGCTGATAATTTTCATGCTCAATTTCCCATCATCTAGAAGAATGTTATCTCCAACTTTTGCATCTATGGGTAATTGCTGATAGTTGATCGAAAATTTCGTATCTGTACCTAGTATGTTTTCTGTGGTAATGGTGATTTTCTTTCCCTCAACAAGATTAATTCCATTCTCGGTCATTTTTCCTGTTCTAATTTTAGGGCCTTGCAAATCTCCCAAAATAGCCACATTCAATCCTGTTTCATCATTAAGCTCACGAATTAACTTAATTGTTGCTTCATGCACTTCATGAGAGCCATGAGAAAAATTTAAACGGCAAACATTCACCCCTTCTTCAATCATCGCCTTCAACGTCTGTTTATCAATAGACGCAGGCCCCATGGTTGCAATTATTTTCGTTTTCTTCATCTTAATTCAATGTTTTGTGCCGAAGCAATTTCTTCTGGATAAAATTGATAAACACCTAAAATACTATTAGTCGTTTTCAATTTTTTTATAAGAACATCCAATTCTACGGCATTATTATCACAAAGAAACAGAAAGTAATCAATAGATGGCTTTTCTGGTATTAAAAACTGCCCGTCGTGTTTATTTTTAATCATGTGAAAACTCATCTTATTCTTCTCATCTAAAAACTCATACATAGAATGTTCAGTTGGGTAACTTTCTTTTTTATGCACAACTTGATAGCTGTCAACCTTCACTAGTTTCAATCCAATGTTTTGATTGATATTCCAAACGAGTCTATAATCGCTATGATGAGAACAAATTCCAATTAAATCAAAATTTATTTCTTCTACAAAAGTGAGAATATGTTTTTTACGTTTTACCATGATTATCCAGTATACAAAATTAAGCTTTTATTTCACTGTGTTCATGAAGGTTAGAATAAGAAACTCAAATCTTTTCAACATCATTGGATAAAAAAAGGAAGTATTGTCATCACTTCGTTTATAAAAAAGCAACACCTATTCATAATTAACTATTTGATTTTCAGATTGTTTTATTTTTGGCACGTCTTTTGAAATTATTTAGGCAAAACAAATCAATTTTATTCATTATGATCGCAAAGAAAAATTCGAGGTATGACCTTGAGAGGAAAAGAATTGTCCTATTGCAAATAGGATTAATGACTGTAGGATCTTTAACTTTAGCAGCTTTCACGTATGAGACACCATTCACTTTGGAGCAAGAAAAACGGGAAGTAGCCTATCAACCAGTGAATTTTATTACTGAAGACTACAAGCCAAAAGACGAGAAAAAAGAGCTTGTTATTGAGCAGAAAGAAACGTCGAAAGACAAACAACAATCGTCAAAGAAAAATTCGGCTGTTAACCAAAACATGAAGGCTACTAAGAACACTAAAACAAATGTTAAATCAGGTGTTAAGGGTGAATTAGGTATTCCTAAAGGGCCAGGCACCGGAGGAACCGTAATTATAACTTCTGATGACACAGTGGATGAATTCCCGGCTACTCCAACCGTTTACATCGGAGGAAGAGTTGCTATGCAGAAACATATCAACCTAAAAATTCGCTATCCAGAAGATGCAATTCGATTTGGAGATGAAGGAACCGTTTACGTAACCTTTATTATCGAAAAAGATGGATCCGTATCGAATGTAGAGGTTATTAGAGGTGTTACTCACTCTATTGATCGCGAAGCAAAACGAGTGGTTCGGAAATTTCCAAATTGGAAACCGGCTGAAAATGCATACGGTAAAGTAAGAACGAGAGTTCGATTACCAATAGTTTTTCAGTTGAATTAGACGAACCCTCTTTAGATAGCAAAAAAGGCTGCCCGATTTGGACAGCCTTTTTAATTTATTTATAGAATGTTTTAAAGTGTTCCAACCATTTTCTTTGGATCCACCCATTTGTCATATTCTTCCGCAGTCACATATCCCAAACGAACCGCTTCTTCCTTCAAGGTTGTTCCATTCTGGTGAGCAGTATTCGCAATTTCTGCAGCTTTGTAATAACCAATTTTAGTGTTTAATGCTGTAACAAGCATCAATGAATTGTTTACCAATTCGTCTATTCTCTTTTGATTTGGTTCAATGCCTTGAACACAATTAACATCGAATGATTTGCAAGCATCACCAATAAGGCGAGCACTTTGTAATAAATTTGATGCCATCATTGGTTTAAATACGTTCAATTCATAATGTCCTTGCGTACCTCCAATCGTTATTGCAACATCATTGCCCATTACTTGAGCACATACCATAGTAATAGCTTCTGCTTGTGTTGGATTAACCTTTCCCGGCATAATTGACGATCCTGGCTCATTTGCTGGAATTGTGATTTCTCCTATTCCTGAACGAGGTCCCGAAGCCATCGAACGAATATCATGTGCTATTTTATTCAATGACACAGCCATTTGTTTCAAAGCGCCATGAGTTTCAACAATTGCATCGTGAGCTGCGAGTGCCTCAAATTTATTCTCTGCAGTAATAAAAGGTAAACCAGTAAATTCAGCAATTTTCTTTGCAACCAGAACATCATATCCTTTTGGAGTATTCAAGCCTGTGCCAACAGCTGTACCTCCAAGAGCAAGCTCTGAAAGGTGGTCTAACGTATTCCTCAAGGCCTTCAACCCATGATTCAATTGTGAAACATATCCAGAAAATTCTTGTCCAAGTGTTAACGGTGTTGCGTCCATTAGATGCGTACGTCCAATTTTCACGACATCTTTAAATTTATCTGATTTCATTTGCAAGGTATCTCTAAGCTGCTCAACCCCTGGAATTGTTGTCTCGATTACCATTTTATAACAAGCAATATGCATTCCTGTTGGAAATGTATCATTACTTGATTGAGATTTATTGACATCGTCATTTGGAGCTAAGGTCTTATCTCCTTCTCCAATTTTTAATCCAGCATTGACATGTGCGAGATTCGCAATAACCTCATTCACATTCATGTTACTTTGAGTACCAGAACCAGTTTGCCAAATTACAAGAGGAAATTGATCATCAAAATCACCTGCAATAATTTGATCAGCAGCTTTTGAAATATGATCTCTCTTTTCCAAATCAAGAACTCCTAACTCAGCATTAGCATGAGCTGCTGCTTTCTTCAAATAAGCAAACGCATGTACAATTTCAATCGGCATAGAAGCTTCTACTCCAATTTTAAAGTTATTACGAGAACGTTCAGTTTGAGGTCCCCAATATTTATCAGCTGGAACTTTAACGTCTCCTATTGTATCTTTTTCTATACGATATTCCATTTTATTGGTGTTTGATATAAATAATTTATTAATTTTACGCCAGTAGTATTAAACACAAAAATAACAAGAGATGAGTATCTTAGGCATAGTTTTGTTCCTTTTATTTGGCGGAATGGCATTTTGGATGTTATTATTCCTCATGGGATTCATTTTACCTTACTGGATTACGATTGGCGCATTTGAATTGATGAAGCCAAAAAGAATCTTTGATGAGGAAGAAAAAGCTAAGTAATTTACACTTATTTTTTTCTTAGAAAAGATAAAAAATCAATCTTATATTCAACCGCTCTATCTTTAGAGTGGTTTTTTTACACCCAAACTTTGGCGCCTTCAGAGCAGTTTCGGCAAATATCGATTTTATTCCGTTCTGTCAGAATTGCTTTTCTAAAGCTTGTATATTTCTTACTTTTCCAAATTGCAGTAAAGTCTTCTTTCTCTAATGAGCCAAGAATATGTTTTGCATCTTTATCAAAGCAGCAAGGCACAACTTTCCCGTCCCAAGTAAAAACACTAGAAGACCACATTCTCCAACAATGGTTCCCCGTTTTATATTTTAGTTTATATGTCCCGTCCAATTGACGTTTATAGCGAGAATATTTTTCATTCTCTGGCATCAAAGGATTGCCGTTTTTAAAATCATATAACTGCGCTGATTTTATTCTCACCTCATCGATTCCCATTTCCTTTCCCAATTGAAAGACTTGAGGGATTTCATGTTCATTTGGTTTTACCGCTAAAAACTGAAAAATCAAATGTGGTGTTTTCGAATTCAACTCTTTTTTTGCCTTTAACATTTGTTTAGAGCCCTCGATAACTTTACTTAAAGTACCATGAATGCGATAATTTTCATAGGTTTCTTGTGTTAATCCATCAATGGAAATAATTAATCGGTCCAAGCCAGACTCAACAATTTTCTTCGCTGTTTTTTCATTAATAAAATGAGCATTCGTAGATGTTGAGGTGTAGATTTTATTCTTCTTAGCGGCCTTTATTAATGCTAGAAATTGGGGATGTAAAAATGGTTCTCCTTGAAAATAGTAATTTATATAGAACACTGTTTTTCTAACTTGGTTCAACATTCTCTCATGAAAACCTGCGTCTAGTTTACCTGTTGGTCTCGTAAACTGTTTTAAACCACTAGGGCATTCTGGACACCCAAGGTTACATGCTGTTGTTGGTTCAATACTTAGAGAAAATGGAAGCCCTTTTACGATTCCTTTCTTCGAAATACGTGACAGGTTATAGCTTAATTTCAATAGGAAAATATTCCATACCCTACGCAAAGTAAGGTGGCCTAAAATATTGATATTGTCACTAAATCTTGAGATAATTTTCTTTTGAAATCAAATGTACAACAAAGGATTCATTCAAATGTCATTCGATTTACAATTCTATTTTAACAGATTAATTGTTCCTACAAGCATTTCTTCCTCGCCATTTGGCGCGCAGGATACGTATGTAATTTTCCAAATATACTGTCCGTCTTGTCCTATTTTTCCTGAAGGAGTTGTGCCATCCCAGCCAGTTTCAATATCATGTGACTCAAAAATTAATTCTCCCCATCGATCATAAATTTCTAATTTCCATTCTAACGCTTCAAGGTAAACAATTGGTATGAATCGATTATTAAACTCATTGCCATCGGGCGTAAATGAATTCGGAACGTAAATAGTGAATGGCTCAATGTATAATTGTTGGTACGAAGTATCCATACAGCCAAAATCTGTTGTTACAATTTGCATTGGGCGGTGTGAACCATCCGTTAAATACAACCAAGAAGGATTAGATTCAAGACTTGTGTAAGAGCTATCGTCAAACCAATAATAAACATTATCTCCAAGAATGGAATTATCCATGAAATTGACACGAGAATCACAAATATCAGTTCCTTCAGGGTTGATAGAAAAGTCAGATGTTGGTTTTGGCCTGACAACAACAATGTCCTGCTGTGTCAACGCTAAAGTCGCAATGCAACCCTCAGCTGTAGATATCGTTAAAGTAACTGGATAAGGTCCCGGTGTAGAGTATACATTTGTAGGGTTTTGCAATATTGATGTGTTTCCATCACCGAAATCCCATTGATAGCTAATTCCTGTTTCTGCAAAACTTAAATCTGTAAACTGTGCAAGGAAAGGCTCACACTGTAACCCATCTTCAATAATAAAATTAACCTCAGGATCTTGAAAAATATAAATGGGATGATTTACGGTTTCAGTACAATTTTCAAAAGTACCTGTCAACGAAATTGAAACTTCACCAACTGTTTGAAATGAAACATCAAATTCAGATGTATTAGTAGAAGTTGAAGGACTAGCCAACGAGCCAAAGTTCCAAGTGTAAATAGCACCTATTGGTCCACTGGTTTCACCAATAAAATCAAAACTATTTTCTGAAAAACAAAGCGAATCTTGCGACGTAAAATCTACAACTAACTTTTCATTAATTTCTATAGTTACTAACCCAGTGTCAAGACAAACTGGAGAGGAACCAGTTATCAAACTGACTTCATAAATTCCAGGGCCAGGATATGCATAGGTAGGTGTCGCATTTGTACTTACGTCTGAAGAAATTCCAGTCACTCCAAAATCCCAATCGTAAAACAATGCACCTGCAGAATTATTTTCAAAGTCTACAATAAGCCCACCACATTCAAGATCCGCAGGAAGAATGATTATAGCTTCTGGTTCAGGGAAAATATAAATTGAATCAGTAAATGTGGTTGAACAAACATTAAACGCTGCATTAACACTTATTGAAATAAAGCCATCACTCGAAAACTCAATTCCATTGACGTTTTGATTCGATGAAAACTGCTGATTACTGGTTGTGCCAAAATCCCATTCAAAAGTTGTTCCGGGTGGCCCTGATGTTGTTGAAATGAAGTCAAAACTATTATCTATAAAACAAATAGAATCTGTTGAAAACCATTCCGTCTCTAATTCATTGTTCACATTAACAATCATTTGAGCTGTATCAGTACATGGAACTCCATTAGGATTTGCGACCAAAGTTACCGTATAAATACCTGGTGCAGGATAAGTAAACGAAGGCACTGAAATTGAACTCGTATCATCATCGGCACCTGGCACGCCAAAATCCCACAGAAACTCATTTGTGCCCCAAGATTCGTTCACAAACTGGACATTTAAACCCTCACAATATGAGACAAAAGTTGGCAGATCCTCGAACCCAGGCAAATTTGCTTGCAATGAAATATTACAGGCAAATACCTGGAATAAAAAATCCAGCACTGTTTCGCTGATTACAACACCATTTCGTAATTCTTGCACACGGATTCCAATTACGAAAAGGCCCGTTAAATTTGGAGAAGCAGTGAGCAAACCTGTGTTTGGATTAATTGCTATTTGAGCTCCTGGTCCTAAGGGCGCTGGAGCACTGAACCCACCAACCCAAGGTATTGGAGCATAAGGTGGGGGAGCTGCTACTGGAGCAGGGTTTAGAGTAGAACCACCTCTGTAAGGTGTAACCAATGAATAAACCAATTGATCTCCATCAAGATCTGTAGCACTTTGATCATGTACTAAATCATCATTGTTACACAATAATGAGGGAGGATAATTTGTGAAACGAGGACTGCTGTTCAAATGATAACCATCTGCAGTAGCAGCAGGTACTTGACATGTCAATGTGAATCCAACATCTCCAGGATTCACAATATTCGAAATGGTTGGTTTTCTACAACAACGTTGATAGGAAACCGTATAGCCGTTAGGAGAGTTTGGTAAATTAATGGTAGTAGAATAAATTGCATTTTGAATACATAACCCTGGAGGAGCCGTTACACAAGGGTTATCATAAGTTACTGGGACAACAACAAAGCCGGGGAAAGGAATCTGCACTAAACTAAACTGAACGCCACCAGAATAAACAACAAGAATTAAATCTTGATCAAAAGGAGCCCAGTTTTGCGATGGATCACAATCTTTATACATTGAAATATGAAACGTATAATTGTTGTTACCAACATAGTCATAGTAAATTTCCCCACCAATAATATGACCTGCCTTAGCATTAAAGCAACTCAAGAATATTAATATCAGAGCAAAGATTTTCATAGTTCAGTATAGCTTAGACGTAAAGTTAGCCTATATGTTGTTTATAAATTGAAATTTATTTTTGTTGCTTATCTAAGACAGTTTTGTGAACTGAAACCCAAATTCCTTCGTAATCTTATCGTTAATTAACTTTCTTTTTATATCATATTTCATGCCAAAAATAGGCTTTTCAATTCCCCTTTTTACTGCCTGCTCAATGTAGTATTGCCTCTTGGTTTTCATCGTTTCAGTAAACAGATTGAAAGTCCCGCCCCATTTATACTTTGAAAAAAAATGTTGAATTACCCCGCATACATCTTTTGCATGAACAAGGTATGGAATTGATTGACCATTTGTTGGTAGTGCTTTTCCGGACAAACGATGAATTGGGTTTCTATCCTCTCCAATGAGACCACCCAATCGAAAAACCAATAATCTCTCTTTCAAGGCAGCAGTTAGCAGAGCCTCTGCTTTATACAAATGTGTATCTTTTTCAGTCTCTTGAAATAAATAATTCTCATCAAAAACGCCTTCTTTCTTTGGATATATACCTGTTGAACTTGAAAATATGAACCGAGTAGTGTTTCCGAATAATTGTGTATAGTCAAGCAGTTGTTTTCCATAACTCTCAATTGGAAGTTGCTTGTTGGGTGGAGTAAACAGGAGAACAATATCTATCGTGTCTATAACTTTTAACTCTTTTAGGGCGTTAATTGAAAGCGCTTCAATATCTAAATCATTGATCCTTATTCTTGTTTCTTCACTGCGATATGTGCCATATACTTGATGACTTTGGAGAATCAATTCTCTTCCAACTTTTTGCCCTAACCATCCACAACCAATTATTAAAATATTCATTCCTTGATTTTCTAAGAATAAAAATACGAATGATTACTTTTGAATCATGAACTTTTCAAAAAAATATATTTATTTTAACTGGCTTACGTTAATATTTATTTATTTGGTAGTCGTCGCTGGTAGTTTTGTAAGAATCACTGGTAGTGGAATGGGATGTCCGGACTGGCCGAAGTGCTTTGGTCAATGGGTTCCTCCGACGAATGAAGCTGAACTTCCTGATAATTATAAAAAAATTTATTCCGAAGGACGTGTAAAAAAAGTTGAAAAATTCTCTAACTATCTATCTGCTATTGGGTTTAAGAGAAAAGCTGAAGAATTAAGAAAGGACCCTAGTTTAATTAAAGAAGAGGACTTCAATAGCGCGAAAACTTGGATTGAATACATTAATCGTCTTTTTGGGTTTCTTGCAGGGAACCTAATGTTACTGAGCTTCATTTGGCTCATATGGAAATACCGTAAGAAAAAGTTAATCGCTCTTACAGGATTCAATTTAGTCTTAATGGGCATTCAAGCATGGTTTGGATCTATTGTGGTAGCAACAAATCTTGTTCCGTGGACAATTACAGTTCATATGCTTCTTGCTCTTGTGATTATTGGAATTCAAATTTACTTCATAAAAGAAATTAGTCCTTGGAAGGAAAAACGCTATGCTTTACCTTCATGGATGAATCGACTCATTTGGGCTTGCTTTGCAATAACAATTTATCAAATGTTTCTAGGCACGCAAGTAAGAGAGTCTATTGATGAATTAACAAAACAAGGGATCAGTCGAAACGACTGGACAGAAGAATTAGGTTTTTCATTCTATTTACATAGAAGCTTTTCATGGATTGTGTTGATTTTTCTCACATTTATAGCTTGGAGAAATGAAAAATTAACCAAGAATAAAATCATTCGATTTATTTTTGGCTTCCTCGTGATCGAATTACTTTCTGGAGTATTGCTTGCTCATTATGATATGCCAGGACTTATTCAAACCAGTCATCTCATTTTTGCAACAATTATTTTCGGACTATTAACGATGCTCATTTTTAGAAGTAAAATGCAACCTAAGTCACTTTAGTTTCTCATTAGAAATTCTATTTTCGCCCATGATGTATACATTCGGACTCTTTCTCGCAATACTTATTGGAGTGGTTTTAGGCTTAGTAGGTGGTGGTGGCTCAATTCTCACCGTTCCTTTGGTACATTATCTATTTGGGACTTCCATGCTACTTGCAACATCTTATTCTTTATTTGTTGTGGCTGTTTCATCAGGAATAGGTGTTTTTAAAAAGAGAAAATCCGGAACTATCGATTATAGGAACGGCCTAGTTTTTGTAATTCCAAGTATGATTGTCGCGTTTTTTATTCGAAAAACAATCATGCCTAAATTCCCTTCTGAATTTAATCTTGGTGGATATGACCTAACGAGAGATACTGTCATATCTATTCTATTAATTGTGGTCATGCTATTTGTTGCAATCAAATCATTTACTTCCAAGAAGGCGCCATCTGAAAATAATACATCTACTCTTATCATTGTCCTTTTTGGAATTCTAACGGGAGTTCTAAGTGGATTTATAGGAGCAGGTGGGGGCTTTATTATCGTTCCGATATTACTACGAATGGGGCTTGATATGAAAAAAGCCGTTGGCACTTCAATGTACATTATATGTATACAGTCAACTGTTGCATTAAGCGGTGATTTTTTCAATGAAGAAATCATGCACGGAAAAGAGAGTATTGACTGGACGCTCCTATTTTCATTAACGCTCTTAACTATCGTTGGGGTTTTTATTGGAACTTACCTCCAGAAATACCTCACCGGAAAATACCTCAGAAAAATATTTAGTGTCGTACTGATTGTTGTTGCTTTAGGTATGTCCCTCGAATTAATTAGAGGAATCACATAAAAAACATCGGACACATCGTGAATTTATGTTTAAGAGTACTATATTTGCAGACCGAATTTTTCGGAATGATTAAAATAAATCATTGGTCCTATAGCTCAGTTGGTTAGAGCACCTGACTCATAATCAGGTGGTCCCAGGTTCGAGTCCTGGTGGGACCACTTTCTAGGTTTTCGTTAAAACCACATTAGCCCCCGTTTGCTTGCAAACAGGGGCTTTTTTGTTATTTAAGCTTTCGGCTCATTTCGGTTTTCGGCATTTAATTATACGCCAGTTCTTCACCAAAATGAAATAAATTGTTTACGGAAATGTAAAACCCCTTATTATGAAGAAAGTCTATTTAAAATTTTACCCGAACCTCAAAAAGAAATCATCGAAGAGCAAACGAATACCAATTTACATCCGAATCATCAAAAATGGATTAAAAGCAGAATCAAGATTACACTTTGACCTTGCTAAAAATGAACTGAAAAACTGGAATAAAGACTTTCAGCGGCTAATTGATAAAAAGCATGTGGTCAATTTGCATTTGGAAACGGTTCAAGCAAAATTCAACAATTTGGTGGCTGTTGAATATGAACGCGTCGCAGGAATGTCAGCACAAGATATCCGTGATGAAATACTTGGTGTAGGAATTGAAAAAGCTGGAGCGATTACAGTTAAAGATTTCATGTGGAACTACTTTAATGAAGAGATAAAAGGGTCTAGCGCTTATGCAGAAAGCACTGTGACTAATTATAGAAAAGCATTTCGGCATATGGATCGGTTTCTAAATCATAATTATCCTCGGTTAACATTCAGAAATGTTGATTATAAAATGGCGAATTCTTTCAAGAATTATCTATTAAGTGATTTTCCAGATCTAAAAAAGACAAAAATGAGTGAGGTTTCTGCATGCGGTATCATTAAGAAATTTAGAAAACTGTCAAATCATGCTTTACGCAGTGGACTACTTGAAACGAACCCTTTCAAAGAAATTAAATTGTCCTATGTATCCCCAGAGAAAGTTAATTTTAATATTCAAGATGTTCCTAAATTGTTTAATTCAGAACATTTAACCAACTATGAATTAATGAACCTACAGCTATTTAATTTAATGTGTTTAACTGGCTGTGCTTTTCAAGATTGCCAAGAGTTAAATAAATTAAACATCGTGAGTTTCGAAAACAAAGAGACATTGCTTTCTTATAAAAGAAACAAAACAGAACATGTGTCCAAGCAGTTTTTAACTCGACAAGCTAATGCAATTCTAGATGCATTTTCAAAATTAGAAAAGACAGAGGTCACTTTTCAAATTAGTAATCAATATTTCAACCGAACGTTGAAAACAATAGGCCAAAAAAAAAATATTAAGATGCCGCTCACTTCTCATCTGGCACGCAGTATTTACAACCAGCTTTTAAATGAAGCTGACATTTCTGATTCGCTTTTAATAAATAAGCTGATGGGCTGGTCGAGTAAAAATAGAATTGAAAGTCGTTATCGAGGAATTACTGAGAATAAATTGATGGAGGCCAAGTTGAAATTGCAATTTTTTTTAGATAACTTGTTAGCATGAATTTATATAAAGAGTTGGAAAAACAAAGTTCTTATTATGAGGTTTTAATAAAAATTTTAAATGGTGAATTCGTTGAAAATTCTAAGAACAAATCAAATCGCGACTATTTTAAATCAATTCGTTCTGATTATAACCAATTACTCATTGTGTTTAAAAAAAGAGTTTCGGCAATCATACCAAAAAATAAATTAGAAGTAAATAACCTTTACAAGAGTTTAATACCTAAGGAAGACTTTGCAGTATTGTTTTTTAACAACACGAATGGGACAATTTCTATGCAACGCAAGCTGGGGTTTCACCATAGCGTTAATATCTCTATAAAAAAATATCACGACCACCTAATTGGCTTGATGAAAGATTTTCCAGAATTACAAGAGCAGCGGAATAAACTAGTGAGCTCAGCTTTTATCATTACTACGCTTCATTTTGTATCAATTATTGATGGGTGCATGTCAACTCATAATGATGGACAAAATGACGATGACGATTCAGCTTATGTTAGAGATGCCATTGCCGTATATGAAAAGGGAGTAAATAGGAAGCCAAAGCCTTCGAGTAAGACTATAAATAAATACCAGACAGAATTAAAAGGAAAAATTCATTTTAATGATCAGTGGTCATTGGAAGAGCACATTGCTTTTTTCAAATCAGTAAACAAAAGGGACACCAATGGAGATTTAACATTTAAAGAATATAGAAGACCTTTAATTGAAATTTTACAAAAAGTAACTGTTACAACCTCAAAGAGAGAATTTTTTATTAAACTATTTGGTTTAATTCCCTTTTTAAGTCCTACAATTTGGCTTTACAAAAAAAGCGCAGACTTGAGAGAAAAATATGATAATTTAGATGATTACCAATCTAAAATAGCTAAGTATTATTTCGGTTATTAAATTAAATACAATTGATGACTTTTTTCAATAAATTCTATTAAAACAATCTCCATTAATTAAAAAAGAAAGTTTTCTATTAATCTTAATCATTGAGTATACTCGTGTATATTTAAGTGTGCACTCAAATTA
>ENA-OWPI01000220-OWPI01000220.1-marine-metagenome-genome-assembly--contig:-NODE-220-length-87484-cov-6.110872_pt1 | contig 87484 bp, 81 predicted proteins | sample MGYA00238138_ERZ651775 | MGnify/ENA primary metagenome ERZ651775 (study PRJEB26906, sample SAMN06265043) | marine metagenome | isolation source: Helgoland LTER site | place: Germany:Helgoland, sampling... | reverse complement strand
GCCTGGGAGATTCGCAAAGTCAAAGCAAATAACCACGGAAACCCCAATCCTACATGAAAGGGATGGCGGCGACGCCAACCTGATCAACCACAAGAAGCGCCCGAGGTGAGGCCTGTTTTTGTATCAGGGTGTCTTGGGTCTGGAAGAGAAAGAAAAAAGAAAAAAAAAGCCTCAGAGATTGGGTTTCATCTCACGCTGCGTGAATGTACAATCAGGAACATCAACTACAACGAAAACATGCCAGCTCTTCTCCACTATAATTATAAATGTAATCGCTTTTCCATTCTGCATTGTTAGTCTTGTCTTCAACACCAGTCTCATCTTCAAGACCAGTCGTCTTCGTCCGAGTCTGTGTCGCTCTCGTCGCTTTCCTCCGCAAGAAATTTCCTCCTTGCGAGGATCGCATTGATTCCTGCGCCCCCCCCTCCACTAAACATCCCCCCTTGCGCGTCGACTGTTTCCTGCCTCTTCTTAGTAATTTCGTCGACGTCGACGTGCTTCAAGGTGTTTCCTTTCTTGATGCTGTTGAGGAGGTTCATCTTGGGGTCGACTCTCTTCACAATAGGAGCGGCCTTCTTCAGTGAAAATTCTTTCTGGTTGATACCGTCGAGGAAGCTGCTCTCCCTCCTTCCCTTCATACCGCCCATCCTCTCGCCCTCTCCTGCACCCGGCCCCTGCCCTCCTGTGTCTCTGTACTCCGCCGGTGTCTCCGCCTCCGGGTCCCTAGATAGCACATCGTTGATTGTATCCATCGGTACGTCTTCCTGAATTGCCTTGTTCACGACGGCACCGTGAGGGAGTCCCATCTTCAACATCTTGAAGTACTTCCCATAGATTGGGTGGTCCTTGAAGGGTGGAATGACAACCCGCGGAGCCGGGGGGAGAGGCTGTTCTTTCCGAGCTGGCGGCGGAGGACGTTGTCGCTGTTCCTGTTGTTCTTGCTGCGGCGGTTGGTGTTGTTCTTGGTACTGTTCTTGGTACTGTCCTTGGTACTGTTCTTGGTAATGCTCTTCTTCCACTTGCTGCGGCTGACCTTGCCTGTCTGTTTGGTTTTGCAGCATGGGCTCTTCATTCTTGGCTCGTCTAGGGGGAGGAGGGGGCTGAAAGGGCCTTCCAGCCATTGGTGCGTTCTCCCTTGCGTCTTCCGTTTTGTCTGCCCTTGGCGGAGCCGGGGGCCTAGCTTTCCTCCCGGGAGGTGGAGGAGGTGCGGCGACTGATGAACCCTGCATGTCCGTAGGATGCATTGGCGGCTCCCCCGGACCTCCGGAATCGCCATCGTCAATGGCCATGGCCCCGATACCCCTTATAGCGCTCTTCACTGCGCTGGCCTCCTGCGCGCCCATCCTGGCGCTCTTGACCCTCATACCCCCAATTTCAACAAGATTCCTGTGCGAGGTGACCCCCTGGTCACTGGGCACTGCCCCCATATTTATGTCATCGTTCGCGAACCTGGCCCTCCAGTTAAGGGCCCGTTTCGCACTAACACGCTTCGCAACTCCACGCTCCTTTTCCCTCTCTTCCTTCATGCGCTGCTTTCTCTGCTTTCGCTCGGCTTTCTTGATGCGACGAGCCTCCTCTGCGATTGCCATGCGAGCCTCCTCCTCCTTCCTCCACTCGTCCAGAAAGTACCCAGGGTTGGAGAATTTCTGCAAAGAAAAAGAAAGAGATTAGAATGAACAAGATAAGAGACGTTCCCAATCCGGTGATGAGCTTCCGACACTACGAGTTTTTTCAAGCAACAGAACAGTCTCCCCTCACTCACCTGTCCACAGGGTAAAAAGTTCTGCTTCTTCTTTTCTTCCTCTGTCATTGCCTCGTCAACTTCCGTAAAGTCGGGAGCGTTAATAACGTCAGCAGAGTCGTATCTCGATTTTAGAGCGGCAGGTAACGTATCAGGAACGAAAAGCTGGCAAATCAGCGAGTGCTCAACGTTCAGTTGACCTGTGGCACCATCCGGTGCAGAGTTGTTGTTCACATGAGACAAGGCTATTTCATTTTCCATGTTCTTTGCATCAACAACAAGTCTCTCAGTCCGTTCCTTTACACTTGCCACCCGCTTTCCAAGACCCTCAGCCACCTCGAATAGCTCCTGAAACATCTCAGTTGCATACGAAGCCAGGAATCCCAGTTGGGTCAGAGAACCGGACATGGCAGCCATGTTGGTGTTCTTTAGCACCTGGTCATTCGGGGACGATTGATACAGTGAAGGGGAGGCATATGCGAGAGTGTGAGAAAGAGTACGTTTTGTTAGGGGCATGTTGGGGAGGGTGGAGAGGAGGAGGATCTATGTAGGAGTTGATGAGATCTTGCGAGCTCCCAGGATGAGGGGGTGGATGGGGGGGTGGGTTTGGTCGCTGATGCAAAAAGTTTGACGGGGTCAGAAAAGGGGAGAAGCACGGGTATGTGTGTCAAAAATACGAAGGTTAACTGGGGTACTTGTGTGAATGTTGGAGAACATCTTGGTCATCCGTGTTCGTGTGTGTGCACCGTAAAAACCACCTGACAAGTCTGCAGAGCGAGAATATTGTACAAAAAATTCACTGTCGAGAGAGACAGAGAGACTGTACTTTGTGACAATTTATTGGATGAATACCTTGGTTTATCTCCTCATATCCTTCCTTACCACCACAGTGCTTACTGTGGTCTCAGCTGGTGATGAAGAGAGACAGCTCCCGACAGTTCTTATTATTGGTGCTTCGGGCGCGATTGGGAAATCACTGACGGCTACTTATCTTAAAAATGGACACAAAGTGATCGCCGGTCTTCGTCGCACGCCCCTCCCACCTGACATAGCATCTCATCCTCTCCTGACTTCTGTATTTGGGGTCGACTGCCAGGAAGCTTCTTCAATTGAATCTGTTTTTGCAAATCGATCGATCGACATCGTTTGGAACCTGGCAGCGCCACTATCCGTGGAGACAGCTTCCGACCCGGGCAAGGCCTACGACGTCGTCGTTGGGGGTATGGAAAGGATTCTGAATGCAATGAGGAACAACAACGTCCCTAGAATTTGCTTTAGCGACAGTATTGGTAGCTACGGCTATGAGTCTCCACGCACCGTCGGCGCCAGGTGGCTGGTAGAAAATCCCTTGCAGGACCCCGGGAGCGACTACGGACGCCAGAAGCGGAGGTGCAGGGAACTCCTACACAATTTCGTTGAGGAGGACAGGGAGAAAAGGTCCTCTCGCTTTGCTGTTATCCCGGGAGTCCTCCATACCGACGAGTCTTGGGGAGCCGGGACGACGGAATACGCTCTTGACGCTGTCGCTGCAGCAAAAAAAGCATTCTTAACATTTTCATTAACTTCAAGAGAAGAACGTTTAGAATTGTTTGAAAAAATAATGGATGTTTATAAAAAACGTATGCCAGATCTAGCCAAGGCAATTACGAATGAGATGGGCGCCCCTGTTAATTTAGCTAATAATGCACAAGCCCCAGCTGGATTAGGTCATTTAAGTAAAGCATATAAAGCTCTTAAAGAATACAAATTTGAAACAGAAATTAATACAACTATAATTAGAAAAGAACCCGTTGGTGTCTGTGGACTTATTACTCCATGGAATTGGCCAATTAATCAAATAGCTTGTAAAGTTGGGCCTGCATTAGCAGCAGGATGTACAATGATATTAAAACCAAGTGAAGTTGCTCCTTTAAGTGCTATAATATTTTCAGAAATTTTAGATGAAGCAGGAGTTCCTCCGGGAGTATATAATATGATAAATGGAGACGGGCCTACAGTAGGTGAAGCTATGAGTAAGCACAAAGATATAGATATGATGTCTTTTACTGGTTCAACAAGAGCAGGAATATCTGTGGCAAAAGCTTCTGCAGACACAGTTAAAAGAGTAACTCAAGAGTTAGGTGGGAAATCTGCTAATATTTTATTACATGATGCAGATTTTAATAAAGCAGTTAGCAAAGGGGTTATGCATTGTATGAATAATTCAGGTCAATCCTGTAATGCTCCTACTAGAATGTTAGTTCCTGAATCAAAAATGGATGAAGTTATTGAAATTGCTAAAAATACTTTAAATAAAATTGTGGTAGGAAACCCAGAATCAGAGACTACTACTATTGGGCCTGTTGTTAGTGAAGTTCAATATAACAAAATTAAAAACCTTATTGAAATAGGTATTAAGGAAGGCGCAACTCTAGTTGGTGGAGGAACAGATGCTCCTGCAGGTTATAATAAAGGCTATTATGTTGAACCTACTATTTTTGCTAATGTAACTAACGATATGACTATTGCTAGGGAAGAAATATTTGGTCCAGTTTTAAGTATACTAGGCTATAAAGACGAACAGGATGCTATTAATATTGCTAATGAAACTATCTATGGACTGTCTGGATATGTTTCATCAGAAAACATTGAAAATGCAAAATCGGTTGCTTCTAAGCTCAGAACAGGAATGGTCCATATTAATAATGCACCCGGAGATCAATCTGCTCCTTTTGGTGGATATAAAATGTCTGGAAATGGTCGCGAGTGGGGAGAATTTGGACTTGAAGACTTCTTAGAAATAAAATCTGTTATGGGAGCTATCCCAAAAGCTTCTTAAATAAAATAATATTAAAAGAGGCTTTATATATATAATAAAGCCTCTTTTGGTATAAAATATTTAATGGTCATGTTTATGAGAAGCTTTTTTAGACTCAACTTTAAATTTAACTTCTAAAGCATCTAAATTTTTAAATATAAACTTAACTTCCATCATTTCACCTTCTTTATAATCTTTGCTGATTCCAAAAAACATCAAGTGGTTGCTCTTAGGTTTAAACTCCATAATATCACCAGCTTTAATAATTACTCCATCAGGCGTTGGTCTCATTTTTGCAACATCATCTTCTATGATAACTTCATGCAGCTCTATCTTTCTGACATTGTTAGATATAGCTTTTACTAAATGAATATCCTCATTACTTATATTCGTAATTTTAAAGTAACCCGCTCCATTATCTTTAAAAGTTTTCATCCATGGGTGTTTTACAATCATACTATCAGTTTCAAATTTATGCGCAAAAGTTGAAAAACTAAAAAATAATATTGAAAAGCATATTAAAAATTTTTTCATTCTATTTCCTATATTAAAAATTTATTATTGTAATGGCGAACAAACGGAAGACTTAAGAATTATATTTTCTTCACTTTTTACAGAGTTCTGTTGATAATTATTAAAATCATTCCAATCTTTATTAGATTCTAAGTCATACCAATATTTACTCATATTTTCTAAATTTGGATGACTCCATAATGAAATTATTTCATTTGGATCCTGTAACTCAGTGTTCCATATACCAATATTTATAGAAGAATTTTCTATTAAATCAACAATTTCAAGAAAATTTTTAGCCCATTTTGCAGATTGTCCTATATTAAGTTTAATAATTTTAAGCTCATATATATTTGAACTATTCACTGGTTTTTTTATTTCTGTTAACGGTCTTAACAATCTAATTTCTTGCGTTAAAATATTGGGCCCTACAAGTGGAACAAACTTATTCTTCCAGTCTTCCTTAGCAGCTAATTCTGATCTTAATCTTCTCATTTCTTCAGGGTCTTTATATTCCCACATATGAACATATTGATTCATTTTTCCTATTTCGCTCCACCAATGCCCTATTAACTTACCGTAAGTATCTCCTCCTCTTATTTTCTGAGCAACTGTCGCACTAGCATTTACAACATCTTTCATTTTGCCTGGACGAGTTGTGTACATTCTAAGCTCATTAATCATAATAATTTAGCTCCATAATTTAATTAAATTTATAATCTTGTTCTATAGGTTCTTTTGTAAAATTCCAATAATCTATAAGCCTCCATGGAGAATTTGTAATAACTCTTCCAGTACCATTTCTATACCAACTATTAACTTTATCATGCGTCCATACCATTTTTGAATGCTCTGCATCTACTTTAGAATTATATTTTTCAAAAGGCTCCTGCATGCAATCCATTGTTTTATATTTTTTTTCTAATAATAAATTTATACATCCTAATATATATCTTATTTGACACTCACCGTGAAAAACTATGCTACCACCATGGGCTAGATTTGTATTAGGTCCATACATTATAAAAAAATTAGGAAAATTTGGAACAGTAATACCTACATTTGCTTTGGGGTTATCATTATTCCAGAAGTCATTAAGGTTTATTCCTTTTTTACCTAATACTTTTATAGGCCAAATCATTTTACTAGCTTTAAAACCTGTGGCCATAACTATTGCATCTTTCTTATATGTATGTTCGTCTGTTTCTATACTTGAATTAGTGATACTATTAACTTTATCCGTAATAAGCTTAACATTGTCTTTCTTAAGCATTTCAAACCAATTATTATCCATTAACATTCTTTTACCGTATGGAGGGTAATTAGGAATAACTTTATTAAGTAGCTCTTTATCATTTCCAATTATTGATTCAATATGCTTTACCATATTCACTCTAAAACGTTCATTAGTATTGTTTAATGATCTATCTGGAAATTTCCAATTAGGATCCTTATATAAAGAAGCATGAATACCGTCACAAAAACCCCAAAAAAGCTGAAGACGATACCATCTTGAATAAAAAGGTATATTTTCTAATACCCATTTTTTTCCTTTTGATAGCTTTCTATGATAATTAGGATTAGCTATTATCCAATGAGGTGTCCTTTGAAATATTGTTAAGCTTTTTGCTTTTTTTGCCAGTTCTGGAGCAACTTGCATACCACTAGCTCCTGTTCCTATTAAAGCTATATTTTTATCTTTATAATCAAAATTATCATCCCATGCACCCGTATGAATTATAGGTCCATTAAATTCACCTATACCTTTAATATTAGGAATAGATGGCTTATTCAGCTGCCCTACAGCACTGATAACGATGTTTGAATTTAAAATAGATTTTTTATTATTGCATACAATAGAAGTATCCCAAGATTTCGTAATTTCATTAAATACTGTACTTTCAACCATTGTATTTAATTGAATATGATCAAAAAGATTATATTTTTTAACACATTTTTTTAAGTAATTTAAAATTGCATCTCTTTTTGAATAAAACTCTTCCCAATGAAATGATGGTTCAAAAGAATATGCGTAAACATGATTTGGTGTATCAACTCCGCAGCCGGGATAAGTATTCTCATACCAAGTGCCTCCAATAGAATCATTTTTTTCTATTATAATAAAGGGAATTTCAGCTTTAGATAGTTTAATGCCAGCTAAAATACCACATAGCCCTGAACCAATGATAAGTACATAAGGTTTAGATTCATGTTTTTTAATATCATTTATAGGTTTATCTCTAATGGAATTATCATTAAAGCCTAATTCTTCTTTCATCATTGGGATATATTCATCTTTAATTTCAGCACCTACGCCTGCGCTCATTATATAGGATAAATACTCCTCTTTAATATTATTAATACTATTTAAATTATTGTTTTTATTAGTTATTTTTCGCAAAACTTCTATTAATTTGCCTCTGATAAAATGTGCATCATCTTCAGGAACATTTACTGAATAATCAAAAGCTCCTTTAACAAATGGTTTAATCTTATCTACATAACTTAAATCAGAAGTAACATGAGATAAAACTAAGGACAGCGTTGCTATGTCTGCCTCTTTTAATAAAGACATTAATTTTTCTGGGTCTTTAAGAGAATTGTATAAATTTAATTCCATAAATTTCCTTATTATAAAATATTTCCTTTAAATTACTATAATACTTTATTAAGATAATAATTTAAATTATTAAATGAATATGGACAATACTAGTTTGCAAAATTTACCTCTTAAAGGAATTAAAGTTATTGATGCTGCAAGCTTTATTGCTGCACCTTTAGTAAGCGCTCTTATGTCAGACTATGGAGCTGAGGTTATTAAAATTGAACACCTTACCGGTGACACCTATAGAGAAGCTGTAATTGGAGGGCATGTATGGCCTGAAAGTGATATGGACTGGGCATTTATTCTAGAAAATAGAAATAAAAGAAGCCTATCTATTGATTTAAAGACAGAATATGGACAAGTGATTTTAAAAAAATTAATTAATGAATCTGATGTCTTTATTACAAATTTACCAGGGAAACCTAGAGAAAAGTTAGGATTAACTGCAGAGATAATAAGAGGAATTAATCCAAAAATTATATATGCTTCCTTAACTGGATATGGTGAAATTGGACCTGACTCAAAAAGAACAGCTTTAGATTCTACCGCTTATTTTGCAAGGTCAGGTTTAATGGAATGGGCAAAAACAGATCAAAAAACTGGAATACCCCCCTTCCCAATACCTGGCGGAGGTGACCATCCAACAGGGTTGTCTCTTTTCACATCAATATTACTTGGTTTAATGAATAGAGAAAAGACAGGATTAGGCACTACAGTTTCTACATCTCTTTTAGCTAATGGTATATGGTCCAATGCTATGTTAGTGCAAGCATTATTATCGGGTCACAATCCGATTGATACTTTTCATTGGGACACATTAAGCGCAATGAGAAACATTTATTATCTAAAAGATGGAACTTTGTTTTTTATGCTTTTAACAAATGAAGAAAAACATTGGGGTTTATTTGTAAAAAGTTTTAACTTAGATTTTCTGCTAGAAGATACTAAATTTAATACTAAAGATAACCGTCAATTTAATAAAAAACAATTAAAGATCATATTACAAGAGAAATTTATTACTTTAAGTTATAAAGAAGTTAGAGATAAACTCATACCTATAGGCATAGTATTTACTAAAATAGTAAAAACTGAAGATACAATTAAAGATCCACAAACTAATTTAAATAATATGTTTATGGATATAGATGGAGAATTAATTAAAGACCTTAAAGTTGTTGCTCCTCCCTTAAATATTGAAAATGCTCCCAGAAAGAATGCTACTAAAGCTCCAAAATTAGGGGAACATAATGTGGAGATTTTAACAGAACTAGGTTATACAGATGCAGAAATCAAAGATATGAAGGACAATAAAATTATTTTATAATATTTAATATTTATTTTTTTTAATTATTAACTATGCTCACTAAACTATTAATTTATGGAGGTATATCTTGTACTTAACTCAAGCCCTTAAAAGAGCCGTTCAAATCAATGGCAACAAATTAGCAACCCAAGATAATGAAAGAATAAGAACATGGTCAGAGTCAGTTAATAGAATAGGAAAACTTGCAGGTGCAATGCAAAAATTAGGCTTTAAAGATAATGACAGATCAGCAATTTTATCTCTAAATAGTGACCGTTATTTTGAATCCTTATATGCAGCGGTATGGGCAGGAGGAATTTTTGTTCCTATAAATACTAGGTTAGCGCCGCCTGAAATAGAGTTTTGGTTAAATGATAGTGAAAGCTCTTTATTATTTGTAGATAAAGCCTTTGCAGAAATAGTAGAAAAAAGTAGATTGGAAGGAAAGATTCCTTCTGTAAAAGAAATTATCTATATGTCTGATGATGATTGCCCGAAAAATATGCATAATTATGAGACAATTTTAGAAGAAGCAGATGCTATAGATGACGCATTTAGATCTTATGATGATATAGCGGGCTTATTTTATACTGGTGGTACTACTGGAAGATCAAAAGGAGTAATGCTAAGCCACACAAACCTTGTAAGCAATTCTTTAAATACAATTATTGGACTTACTATACCAAATAGTGCGAGATGGGTCCATGCTGCACCTATGTTTCATATAGCAGACGTCACAGGAGCAATTGCTATAACTCATGTTGCTGGACAGCATTATTTTATTCCAGGGTTTTCTCCTGATGCAGTATTAAATAGCATACAAGACTATGCTATAACAGATACTCTTTTGGTGCCTACTATGATAAATATGCTTGTTAACCATCCTGATGTTACAAAATATGATTTATCAAGCTTAAGACAAATTACATATGGCGCATCTCCTATGCCAGAATCTGTAATTATAAAAGCCATGGAAGTTATTCCTAAATGTGCTTTTGCTCATGCCTATGGCATGACAGAAACAGCACCACTGCTTACAATAGCGCCGCCTGATTGCCATGTATTTGAAGGCCCCAAAGCAAACTTGTTTAAGTCTACTGGACTTGCGGTGGCTGGAGTAGAAATTAAAATAGTAGATGATAACGATAATGAATTACCTAGAGGTGAAGTTGGTGAAGTGGCAGCTAAAGGGCCCAATGTTATGCTAGGCTATTGGAGACAAAAGGAACTAAGTGATAAAGCTCTTCGAAATGGTTGGATGCATACTGGAGATGGAGGGTATATGAATGATGAAGGTTATGTTTATATAGTTGATAGAGTAAAAGATATGATTATATCTGGAGGTGAAAATATTTATTCTGCTGAAGTAGAAAATGCTATTTACCAATTAGATGGAGTCATTGAATGTGCAGTAATTGGCATACCTAATGCAGAATGGGGAGAAGCTGTTCATGCTATAGTAAGGAAAGATCCAAGCAGCACTATTACTGATAGTGATGTTATTTTACACAGTAAAAAGCTTATAGCTGGATTTAAATGCCCAAAATCTGTATCTTTTAGAGAAGATCCAATGCCATTATCTGGAGCAGGTAAAATATTAAAAACAACTTTACGTGAACCTTTTTGGGAAGGTCACAAAAAACAAGTTAGTTAGAAAATGTATTATGATAAATAAAAATATTACAATTAATATAAACGATAAAGTTGCTGAAATAACTCTTAATAGACCTGAAAGAATGAACGCGATATCTTTAGAGCTATTAAAAGAATTAAAAGCAGGATTATTAGATCTTAATAAAAATGATACAATAAGTGTAATTATTCTTACCGGTGCTGGAAAAGCTTTTTCCGCAGGAGTAGACTTAAGACAATTAGAAGAAAATGGTACAGATATTTCAAGCGGAGGCGTAGGAAAAGATTTAGATACCTATGCTAATGCGGTAATAAAGTTACTAGAAGATTCACCTAAAGCTGTAATTTCTATGATTAATGGTTTTTGTTATACAGGTGGCTTAGAGCTTGCTTTATCAGCTGACCTTATATACATAGCAAATGAGGCAAAATTGGGAGATACTCATGCTATTTTAGGTTTTAGACCTTCTTGGGGCCTAACTCAGAGATTACCTAGATACGTTGGAATTATGCGCGCAAAGGAATTATCCTTTACAGCAAAAACAATATCAGGAATTCAGGCTAAAGAATATGGAATAGCTTTAGAATCCTTTCCACTAAATGAGTTGAGAACCAAGGTTCATGATATTGCAAAGAATATAGCTAAAAATAGCCCTAATTCAATAAAAGCATATAAAGACCTTTACTCTGCAGCCCGCAATAAAGGCCAAATTGAGGGCTTAAATTATGAAGCAGAAACATCATATGATATTCCTGAAGTAAAAGAACGAGTTCAAGAGTTTTTAAAAAAACTTAGATAGATTAATTACTATTTGCTATAGTTTTTAGAGCTGTCCTTAAAACTGGTTTTTCAATGAGTTTTCCATCAACAACTACTAAACCATCACTTGCCTCATTAAAAGCCTTAATGACTTTACTAGCATATGCAATTTCTTCTTCAGAAGGAGTAAAAACCTTATTTAACTGTTCAATTTGTTTGGGATGAATAGACCCTTTTCCAGAAAAACCTAAGTTTTTTGACTTTTGAGCTTCTGTATTCATACCTTCCATATCTTCTAGATCTAAAAAAGGCACATCAATACTATCAATACCTGCACCAGCAGCAGCATGAACAACCCTTGATCTAGCATATAAAAGCGAAAACCAATCTCCATTACATCCTAAGTCGGCACTCATATCAACTCCTCCAAATAACAAAGACTTAATTAAAGAACTTGAATGAGCAATAGACCAAGCATTTTCTAAACCTTGGTTTGTTTCAATAATAATATGTAAGTTTAAATCCTTATTTTTTTCTTTAATTTTATTTTCTAATGTAATTATTTCCTCTATTGATTGAATTTTTGGCAACATTAATCCTGAAGCTGTATTATTTGCATTTAATATTAAATCAATATCTTTTTTACCATCGTCACTATTTACATCGTTAATTCTAATTAAAGTCTCTACTCCTTCAGGAGATTCTATATCCTCAAAAGCTTTAATAGTTTCAATTCTTGATAAACTTTTATGCTCTGGTATTATTGCATCTTCTAAATCTATACATACCATATCAGCGCCAGATTTTAAGGCTTTAGGTATCATATCTGGACGATTGCCAGGGCAAAATATAAAACTTCTTCTTTTTTGAATATATTCTTTTTCTTCCATTTCTTAAGACCTTTATTTATGATTTAATATTACAATTATATTATTTTTAATAATTACGTATAGGCTTGATCTGAAAATTCTAATAAAAATATTAATTAAAAATAAGAAATACTCTCGCCTCAATACTTTCTCTTGGAGGATCGCTATCTAATTGATTTGGCAATTCAAATGCCCCATGCGGTGTATATTTGACCCTAGCATTATTAATACTGTCCCATCCTTTTAAAAGTAGTACTTCATCACTCTTCATATTAGAGGCCCAATGCCATCTATGATTTTTAGAATAGGCAATATGATATATTTCTCCTGTACGATTTGAAAATATTTGATCTGTCTCTACCAAATCATTTTTAGGAATAGATAGAGCATCTGCAAATGCTAAAGGAGACCTTTTTACGGGACCATTAATAGCTCTCCAAACATTAAGTTGCACAATTCTTCCTCCTTCTTTAAGAAGGTTATTATAATTATCTAAACCTAAAACATCCTTTGCTCTTTGTGGACCAGACAAATCGGTATAATCTGCATGCACTCTATCAGCTGGACCTCTCAAACCATCGGGATTCTTTGCTCCCGTTTTTCCATCAGACCTTCTCGTGTAATCAAATATTATAACGTCATTTGCTTTCATATATTCTATTAAAAAATCTTTTAACTCTTTTTCATAAGTTTTAAGAACTTCCTCATGATCATAAAAGTTTCTTACTTCTGTTTTATGCTTTAATAATTGAAAGCCATTATTTTCAATCGTGTACGAGATGCTACTATCTCTGATGTCTTGTATTGGAACTGACCTATATTCCGTTTCAAAATGGATTTTTGGAACCGTCCCAGTATATTCAGAACTTTCAAATACAGGCTTAGTAACTTGAGGAACAATAAATTTTAAATTACCTTCTACATTATTTTTCATTATCAAAACCTTTTAATATATTAAATATAATTATATTAAAAAAAAACATATTTACAAGAATAATAGATTACTCAATAATAATCATAACATTGTTTATATTTAACTAAGATCAACACTTTGAATTAGAGATATTAATGAAGAGAAAGATTACCAGAAGAGGTTTTATAAAAAAGCATTCTCAAATTATGCTATCTGTTAGTCTAGCGTCTTATTTTTCTATCCCTATGAATGTTGTTCCACTATACGCTAATGACACCTTAAAAATAGATAATATCCATAAAAAAAATGATCTTACTATACTTAATGATAGACCTATTAATGCGGAAACTCCTCCACACTTATTAGACGATCCAATCACGCCTACTAATCTTCACTTTGTAAGAAATAATGGAATAATGCCTGATTTATCCAGTAATGAAATATCTAATTGGAAACTAAGAATAGAAGGAAATGTAAAAAACCCAAAAATATACTCTATCAAAGATTTAAAAAATAATTTTGAAGTTATAACTAAATCTCTACAGTTAGAATGTGGCGGAAATGGTAGAGCTTTTTTTGAACCTCCAGCGTCAGGAAATCAATGGAGCTATGGAGCAATTTCATGTTCAGAATGGACTGGAGTAAGATTATCAGATGTGATAAAATCATCCGGCATAAAACCAAGTAATATTTATACTGGTCATTATGGTGCTGATTTACATTTATCTGGTGATAAAAATAAAAATGCGTTATCGCGAGGAGTGCCAATAAAAAAAGCTTTAGATGAGAATAATATTATAGCCTTTGCCATGAATAATGAAGAAATACCTTTAATTCATGGATCACCTTTAAGATTAATATGCCCTGGTTGGCCGGGATCTACATCTCAGAAATGGTTAAACAAAATTGAATTACTTGATCAGGTACATGATGGTACAAAAATGACTGGCAAATCTTATAAAGTTCCTAAAATCCCGGTTAAACCCGGCGAGAAAATATCTATCAGTGGTTTAAAAATAATTGAATCAATGCCTATAAAATCTTTAATAACATTTCCAAAAACTGGGTTACAGCATAATTCTAATAATTTAAATATTAGAGGACATGCTTGGGCAGGAGATAAACAAGTTAAAGAAGTGAAGATAAGTATTGATTATGGAGCTACTTGGATTCAAGCAAATTTAAGTAATCCTGTTAATAAATATGCATGGCAAAATTGGAATTTAAACCTCAATTTTCCAAGTAAAGGTTATTTTGAAATATGGTCTAGGGCTATAGATGAGAACAATATATCTCAACCATTTGATATAAGTTGGAACCCTAAAGGCTATTTAAATAATACTGTCCATAGAATTTATATAAATATATAAAATGCGAATTGCTTCAATATGTTTAATTATTATACTAAACCTTAACTTTAATGCTTTTGCAAAAGATGAGCAATCTATAACAGACGAAGAATTATTAAAATATAGTTGCTCTTCCTGTCACTCTCTTAATATTATTTATCAACAAAGATTAAATGAAGAAAGATGGAAAGAAATAATTTTATTGATGTATAATGAAAATGGTATGACAAAGTTAGATAAGAAATATGAAGATAGGTTAATTAAATATTTATCTAAAAATTATAACTATTAAATTGAATAAAACTAAATTCTATATAACGGTTTGAAAATGCTTAAAAATAATAACTATAGTAAAATATTTAATATATTAAAATCTAATAACCTTTCTTATTGGGATAATTATACTAAACATAAGTTTGTAAAGAATATTGCAAATGGTAAACTTAAAAAAGAATTATATATTAAATACCTGATACAAGATTACCTATTCCTGACACACTTTTCTAAAGCTTGGGCTTTATTAGTATTAAAATCAAACTCCACAGAAGAAATGCGTGTTGCATCGAACACTCTTAATGCACTTATTAATGAAGAACTTCAATTACATATAAACACATGTGCAGAATATGGTATATCAGAGAATGAATTATATAATGCTGAAGAAGAAATAGCTAATATAGCATATACAAGATATGTATTAGAAAATGGTTATACCGGAGATTTTTTAAATTTATTAATTACATTAGTTCCGTGCGTATTTGGCTATGGTGAAATTGGAAAAGAATTATCTAAAATAAATAATAAAAACAACCCTTACATTAAATGGATAAATACTTATGGATCTGATGAATACCAGGAATTATGTATTAAAATTGGTAATATGCTAGATAAGTCAGTTATTACTAGACTAGGTAATAATTTTGAAAATAATTTAAAATGGAATACATTAAACAATCAATTTAAGACAGCAACAAAATTAGAAATAAACTTTTGGGAAATGAGTTTACATTTAAAATAGGTAATATATGGATTTTAATTATACAGAAAATCAAAAAGATTTAATTTTAGCAATAAGTAATTCTATTAAAAATTTTGATGATAATTATTGGTTAGAATGTGATAATAACGCATCTTTTCCTCATGAATTTGTAAATACATTAGCAGATGGAGGATGGCTAGGTATAGCTATGCCAGAAGAGTTTGGAGGCAGCAACTTAGGAGTAACAGAGTCAGCACTTATGATGATGACTATAGCTGAAAAAGGAGCAATGACAGCAGCATCTTCTGTTCATATGAATATATTTGGGCCTAACTCATTGGTTAAATTTGCATCACAAGAACAGAAAAAAAAATGGCTACCTAAAATTATAAATGGTCAAACGAAAATGTGCTTTGCTGTTACCGAACCTGATACTGGTTTAGATACAACTAGATTAAAAACAAAAGCAATAAAAAATAAAGATCATTATATAATAAACGGTAGAAAAATATGGACATCAACAGCACAAATAACTAATAAAATTATGATTATAGCCAGAACATCTGACAGAAATAATAAAAACCCAACGCATGGTTTAAGTTTGTTTTATACTGATTTTAATAAAAAGCATATTGAAGCAAGAGTAATTCATAAAATGGGAAGAGCTGCTGTTGATAGCAATGAGTTATTTATTGATAACTTGGAAGTTCCAATTGAAGATTTAGTTGGAGAAGAAGGAAAAGGTTTTTCTTACCTACTACACAGTATTAATCCAGAAAGAATATTAGTTGCAGCAGAAGCTTATGGTATAGCCAAGAATGCTTTAGATAGAGCTACTAAGTATGCAAAAGAAAGAATAGTATTTGATAGAACTATTGGAGAAAATCAAAGTATTCAACATCCATTAGCAGAAGGTTGGGCAAAGTTAGAATCTGTAAAACTTTTAATTTTAAAAGCAGCCAATTTATATGACAATAATCAACCCTGTGGAATAGAAGCAAATGCCGCTAAGTTTCTTGCTGCAGAGTATGGTATGGAGATTTGTAAGCAAGCTATAGCAACTCATGGAGGTATGGGTTACGCTAAAGAATACCATGTTGAAAGACTATTTAGAGAAATGCTAATCCCTTATCTAGCTCCTGTCAGTCAACAACTAGTTTTAAGCTATATAGCAGAAAAAGCACTAGATTTACCTAAATCCTATTAAAAATAGTCCTTCTAAAAATTTTTACTAAAAAAATAATAAAAATAATTAAGAAGAAGGTGCAGTATATTCTATATCAGCAATCAGTTTAGATGCTGATTGCATAGTCTCTGTAGTTATTAATTGAATAGCTTTATAATCTGCTATAGCGCCTCCTAAAAATATTCCCTTTGCAGCAACAGCTAGATATTCTGTCATCGAAGGGAATTCAGCGATCATCATCATATGATAATATTGACCTTGCATACCATATGAAGCAACAAGCTTTCCATCTAAAGGTTCAATCATCTTTTTCATAGCTTCTTTTCTATCATCACCACTAAGAAAAATTGCTTTCATCGCTTCTGGTGTATATTTAAACTTTACCATCATTGTAATCATAATTAATTATCCTTCTTTATAAATAAGCTATTATCTTGCTTGATTATTTTAAATCAACTGGGTTTTATAACGAGGGTAAAAAGTTACCCTCGTTATATTTATTTACTATTTCATTCTATTCCATAAAGCATATCCACTAGCATCACCATCTGCCCAGTTAGTAACGATATGTCCTACAAGCTTTCCTGCATCTCCTGAAAAACCTTCATATTTACCTGTTCCGCCTGTATAATAAAAAGTACCAGGGTTAGCCTGCCCCAATGTACCTGCTATTTTCCAAGCAACATATGCTTCATCTCCATCCATGTCCTTTATTAAACAAACTCCTTGTGCAGAAGTAGTCCCTTTTGCAAAATTTAATTCATTTGAAGCAGGACATCTCATAGTTGCTTTATGAAATAAGCCACCTTCTCCTACATCACTATCAAAACCTCCACTAAACTCTCCTCTCCAAAATCCCATTGATTCACCGAGTTGAAGATATGTACCTGTAGCATGCCAACCAAAAAATCCAACTGCTTTCTCCGCTGCAATTGATGGTACTGAAATAAATAATGTTAAAACTATTGTTAATAATAAATTTTTAAATATTTTCATTTAAAATTACCTTTCATTTTTAATTAAAATATTAATTTCACTCTATCAAAAACCTAATGTCAACTATAAAAATACAGTGTGTACTAAATAGAATAAAAATAATATAAAATTAATTTTGTCTTATAATATCTATAAGTGTTATAATTCCTAAACAATAATGGAGTAATAATATGAAAATTTATGAATTTAGAAGAGCGCCAAATCCTAGAAGAGTTCAAATGTTTTTGGCTGAAAAAAAAATAGATATTGAATATGTTCAAGTAAATGTTAGAGCAGGAGAAAATAGGGAAAATAATTATTTAAACATAAACCCAAAATCTGGAGTACCAGCCTTACAATTAGATAATGGAACAGTAATTTCAGAAAGTATGGCTATATGCAGATACTTTGATGCCCTACAACCAGAACCATATATTTTTGGTGAAACTCCTGAACAAAGAGGTTTGGTAGAAATGTGGAATAGAAAGGTAGAAATAGAAGGCATGAATCCTATTGGAGAATGTTTAAGAAATTCTTCTGAAGCATTTATAGATAGAGCAGTCGCAGACCCAAGAGCTACAAAACAAATTCCTGACCTTGCAGTCAGAGGAAGCATGTTAGGCAATAGATTTTTAGATGATATGAATAAAAGGTTAGAAGAAACTAAATATGTTGCGGGAAGTAACTTTTCTATGGCTGATATCAATTTATATGTATTTTTAGACTTTGCTAGCTGGGTTAAAGTTATACCAAATGAAAATCATAAAAATATTATTAAATGGAAAGAACTAGTAAGCAGCAGAGAAAGTGCAAAAGTTTTTGAAAATTAATTTATCAGTATTTGTTTTTATATTATTTTCTATAACGCATAATTCTTGTGCTGATAATTTAAATGATAAAGCTTATGAATGGTTAAAAGAATATATAGCTGTTGATACAGTAAACCCTCCTGGTAATGAAATTAATGCTGTTAACTTTTATAAAAAAATTTTTATAAAAGAAAATATAGATTTTATGATTGCCGAGTCGGCTCCTGGCAGAAGTAATATTTGGGCAAGGATTAAAGGTGGCAATAAACCAGCATTAATACTGTTACAACATACTGATGTAGTTCCTGCAAATAGAGAGTATTGGACTGTTGACCCTTTTATAGCTACTGAAATAGATGGGCACTTGTACGGTAGGGGCGTTCTAGATATGAAAGGCACTGGTATATCTCAACTAGCAAATTTTATAAAATTAAAAAGACTTAATAAAAAATTAAATAGAGATGTAATTTTTCTTGCTACTGCTGATGAGGAAGCCGGAGGTACTTATGGCGTAGGATGGCTAATCAAGAATCATCCTGAAATTTTTAAAAATGTAGGGTTTTTATTAAATGAAGGTGGAAGCGGAAGAATTGTTAATAACAAATTAGTTTTTGAAATAGAATTAACACAGAAAGTTCCAATATGGTTAAGATTAGAGTCTAATGGTAAACCAGGTCACGCATCTTCACCTAATGAAACGAGTTCCATTACAAAGTTATTAGATGGTCTTCAATACTTAACTAACAATCCTTTTCCTCCTAAAATTATTGGTAGTGTAGAAGAATATTTTAATGGATTATCCAAAATAATTGATGAAGAGCAATCGGAACAATATAGAGATATTAAAAATGCTGTAAAAAAAGATGACTTCATCAAAGCACTACAAAAACGGTCCCCTTTTCACCATTCTCTAACAAGAGATACTTGCTCTATAACTAGACTAGGAGGCTCAAGTAAAATTAATGTTGTGCCTGCTTTAGCTTGGGCTGAAATAGATTGTAGAATCTTACCTGATCAACCTGCAGAAGAATTTATTTCTAAAATTAAAAAAATAATGGAACCATATGGTATCAATGTAAAAACATTAATGGCTTTTACACCTGCTGCAAGTTCAACTGAAACAGAGCTATACAATGATATTAAAGAAACTCTATTAGAATTATATCCAGAGTCTCATATAATACCAAGAGTAACCACAGGTTTTACAGATAGCCATTTTACTAGAGATATTGGCATTAATAGTTATGGGTTTAACCCGATTATTATTCCATTAAGTGAATTTAGAAGAATACATGGTAATGATGAAAGAATAAATATAAATGCTTTTAAGCAAGGAATAGAAGATCAATTTAAAATCTTAGAGCGTTTCTTATATAATTAATATTTTTTACAGCATATAACCCATGTTTTACTAGGAAATAATAAATATTTATCCTTAAAGTTCTTATTCCAAACATTTTTTATTTCTAAAAAAAGATTCTTTTTATCTATACTGTTTAATAATAATACATTTTCTTTAAATATAGGAGTCGTATCTAAATAATCCTTTACAGCACCGTCTAAAGAAAAGCCTTTAAATAATTCTATATCTATTTCTAAACTATAAAATTTAATTTCTTTAAACTCAGAATTAATTAAAACATCTTGAATATAATTTTTATCAGCATATGCAAAAGGTCCAGGACTATTTTTTTCTGGAACTGCAATATCTACATACTTCTTAACTATTTCTAAGCCAGAATTATACCAAGGATTTTCTTTCTGATCCTGCCAACAAATAAAAGTTAATAACCCATCACTTTTTAAACTACTATATATATTTTTAAATGCCATAATAGGATCACTAAAAAACATTACTCCAAAACGTGAAAAAGCCGCATCATATTCTAACGTTTTTAATTTTTCATTCTGAACATCCTGAACTAAAAATTTAATATTACTTACTTTATCTTTATCAGAATATTTTCTTGCTTCCTTTATCATAGTTTCAGAAAGGTCTAAACCCGAAACATGCCCACTACTTCCTATCTGTTTAGCTATTTGCGTAGTTGTCTTTCCTGTTCCGCACCCAATATCAAGTACAGTCATACCTTTTATAATATTAAACTTAGATAAAGCATAATTTCCCAAAGGTTCTAGCATATTATCTTTTTCAGATTTATCCTTAACCCATAAATTACCTGCTGAATTAGTCCAATATTCTTTTTGTTTTTCATTAGAATTCATTTTAAATTATTCCTATATTTTTTCTTCAAAGTTATTTCTAAGATTCATATAACCAAGCTCAGTTAAAGGAGATAATTTAGTGACTTTAGATCTATAGTCCGACCAGTTCTTATATACTTTATTCGTAAAAGGATCTTCTTCTGCTTTTTCTTTAACTATATCTAAGGCTGCAGTAAACATTGCATCAGTAACATCTCTGGGAAAATTTCTTAACATAACTTTATGTTTATTAAGTAATACATCTAATGCAAATGCATTTCCTGCTGTCATTTCTGATAACATTCTAAAAGCTTCATCGCCAGCTGCATATTTTATAATATTCTGTAAATCGTTTGGTAAATTATTATAAGCATCAAGATTAACAGTTAAACCTAATGCACTTCCAGGCTCTTGTATGCCAGGAGCATAATAATATTTAGCAATTTTATGAAAACCAAACGCTAAATCATTATATGGTGCAATCCACTCTACCGCATCCAAAGCACCAGACTGTAAAGCTACTAATAACTCACCTCCTGGTAGATTAACTGGTATCGCTCCTATCCTAGATAATATTTCCCCTCCAAGACCGGGCATCCTCATTCGAAGTCCTTGTAGGTCTTTAAGACTTTTTATTTCTTTTCTAAACCATCCACCAACATTAGATCCACCAGTACCTGCAAGAAAAGCTTTTAAGCCAAATTGTGAATAAAGCTCATCCCATAATGCTTGTCCTCCTCCAAAATATAGCCATGAAGCATGCTCTTGAGCTGTCAAACCTCCTGGAATTGTCGTAAAGAAAGGCATAGCAGAATGCTTAGCAATCCAATAATATGGAGCATCATGTCCCATTTCTGCAATACCCTCTCTAACAGCATCAAACACCTCAAATGCAGGTACTAATTCCCCTGCTCCATAAACTTTAATTTCAAGTCTACCATCTGACATTGCATATATTGAATCTGCAATTCTTTGGACTCCAGTTCCTAATGCAGGAAAGTTTTTTGGCCAGCAAGTTACCATTTTCCATTTTATTATACCCTTAGAAATTGCTGGTGCAGATAAAGTAGAGGCTGCTGCAACTGTTCCCATACCAATACTTTTTTTAAGAAAATTTCTTCTTTTCATTTAAAATTTAACCTTATTAATATACTTATTAATCTATAGACTTTAAATAAAAGTCTTTGCCTGTACTTACTTTTTGGTTTTTTAATTCTTTAATATTTTTAGCACAAACTTGTTCCATTATATTTTCAATCTCATCTTTTATTATATAATGTGTATGTTCTGCTCCTTGGCTTCCTAATGCCGCAATTCCAATCATAAATGGTCTGCCCACCATTACAAAGTCAGCACCTAACATTAATCCTTTAACAACATCCTGACCAGAATAAAAGCCACTATCAATTATTATAGGATAATTATTTCCTAACTCTTTTCTGATTTCGGGAAGTACTTGCATTGGGCTAGGTGCTAAATCTAATTGTCTTCCTCCATGGTTAGATAAATATATTGCATCAACATAATCTTTAGCCTTTAAAGCATCCCTACTATCCATCAACCCTTTTAATACAATTGGTCCTTTCCAAAGATTTCTTACTTCTTCTAAATATTTCCAATCTAAATATCGGTCCATCTGACTCCCTGCATAGCCCTTTTTTATCTTATTGTTTCCTTGACTATTTTGATACTTATTCATTGTTCCAAATTTAGGCATTCCATGTCTTAAAATGCCTATGGACCATGAGGGAGAGATAGCTGCCTGAAATATTGTTCTAAAATTAATTTTTGGAGGCACGGAAACACCAGCCATTCTTAACCTTTCACGTCTACTTGAAGCTGGAATATCAGATGTAATAACTAAAACTTCATAGCCGCTATCAGAGGCTCTTTTTAATAAGTCATCTCTTATATTTTTATCTTTTGGTGGATACAATTGAAACCAACCCCTACCCTCCAGATGTGGAGCAACTTTTTCTATGGAAGCGCATGCTACAGTAGATAATGTATATGGAATGTTTTTATTAGTAGATAATTTTGCAAGGTCAATTTCTGCACCAGGCCAAATCAAGCTCGTCATACCAATAGGGGCTATTCCAAAAGGAGCACTATATACCCTATTAAATAGTTTTGTTTTTAAGTTAGCCTCTACTGTTCCTTTTAAATATCTTGGAGTTAGAAATATATTTTTAAGAACCTCTTGGTTAAGATCCATTGCTCTATCATAACCTGTTCCAGATAATAAATATTCTGCTGCAAAGTGAGGCATTCTTTTAATAGCCTTCGCTTTCATATCAGAGATTCTTGGATATTTATCTGCAAGACTTGCCATGTATTACTCCATCTATTTATTTTACATTTTTCACAATGACAGAAAAACCTAACAATTCTATTTTTTTTATAATACTTTCAGCATGATCATTATTTCTAGTTTCTAAAGTAATTTCAAGTCTTGCTGCACTAACTGATAAATCTAATGTAAACCTACTATGCTCTACTCCAAGTATATTTACTTTTTCTTTTGAGCATAGCTTAGATATAATACCTAATTGTCCTGGCTTATCTGCCATAGCTATAGACAAAGTAATTATTTGACCTTTTCTAACTAAATCTCTCATTAAAACAGATGAGAGGACTCTAGAATCTATGTTACCTCCACATAATAAAATTCCTACTTTCTTACTTTTAAATTTCTCTTTATATTGTAACAAAGCAGCTAATCCAATTGCACCAGCTCCCTCAGCAACTGTTTTATCGTTTAATAAAAATCTGGATACCCCTTCTTCAATATATTTTTCAGTAACTAAAATTACATCATCAACATTATTTTTAATTATTGATAACGGGATACTTCCAATATTCTGGACTGCTATACCTTCAGCAAGTGTAGTTCCTTGGCACTTATTTTTACCTTTATTAAATATGTTATGAAGAGATGGATAAAGCTCAGTTTGCACTCCTATAACTTTAATATTTTTATTAAGGTGTTTTGCCATTATAGAGGTTCCAGCAATTAGCCCTCCTCCACCAACTGGAACAAGTAAAAAATCTAAATCTTTATGCTTTTCAAGCATTTCTAGTACTAAGGTTCCTTGACCAGAAATAATTTGCGCATCGTTATAAGGATGTATTTTTGTTAAATTACGCGTTTCTACTAAACTATCTACAAATGCTTCAGCCTCTATTAAAGTATTCCCATGGATAATAACTTCAGCTCCTAAATCAGTAGTTTTTCTAATCTTAGCAAAAGGTGTATTATCAGGCATAACTATAGTAGATTTAATTCCCATTAATTTTGCGCTATATGCAACACCTTGGGAATGATTTCCAGCTGACATTGCAACGACACCACTATCCTTTTCTTTATTATTGAGAGATAACATTTTATTTAATGCGCCTCTAATTTTAAAAGATCCTGTATGTTGCTTATTTTCATACTTTACAATTGTATGACAGTCAGTTAGCTCCGATAAAGAATGAGAATAAGATGTTTCCGTATTAATTATATATTTATTTATTACTGAATTAGCTTTAATAATATCTAGATGGCTAATAGTCATATTAATTACCCTTAAAATTAATAAATAAAAAAACTAATAAGTAAACAAGTATAAATATTTTATAAAATAGAAAAATGTGGGTTTATAAAGTAATAATAATTAGTGCTTATCGTCAGATTTAGTTTTATCTTTTTTATTAGTTGCATCTTTATTTTTTTGACTATCCGCATCAACAGTTTTTGCAGATTTTGGAGTTGGTGTACCTGTTATACCTGCGTGGGCAGAGTATATATTAAAACAAAAACTTAAAAAAATAATAAACTTAAATAATTTCATATTTAACTCCTAAAATATTAAAAAAAATCTATCCTAAACTTAATTAAAATATTTAAATTATTGAACTAAATATTTTAATGATCCTATATAATTCTTATAAATAATAGTTTATTAAATGTAAACTAAATGTGAGGATATGAAGTATATTAACATTAGAGTATAATTTAGTTACTTTTTTTATTTAATGGAAAATTTATGACTTTACCAATTATAGGCATTACTATGGGTGACCCTTCTGGAATTGGCCCAGAAATAATAATTGGAAGCTATAATCATGATACATCTTTTTTAAATTGCTCCTTATTAGTTATAGGAAATTCAAAAAGGCTTATAGAAGCGTCAAAAATACTAAATAAAGATATTAAGATAAATGAATGCAAATCTACAGATGATATTATTAATAATAATGTTATAAATTGCATGGATATAGGAGAATTACCCACCAATATGCCCTATGGTTCAAACTCTAAAACTAGTGGTGAGTCTGCATATAAATATATAGAAACAGCGGTTACTTTAGCATTAAATAATAAAATTAATGCTATTTGTACGGCTCCTATAAGTAAAAAAGCTTTACATATGGCAGGACATAAATATCCAGGTCATACTGAATTACTTGCTAAATTAACAAATACAAAAGAAGTGTCTTTAATGTTATCTACACCGAAATTAAATGTAATTCATGTTACTACTCATATGGGGCTTTTAGACGCAATTAGTAAAATTGAACCTAATTTAGTTTTTAGGACGATAGAACGAGGAAGAAAAATATTATACAAAAGTCTTGGCAGAGAACCTAAAATAGGAGTGTGTGCTATAAATCCACACGCTGGAGAAGAAGGAATATTTGGCTATGGAGAAGAAAAAGAAAAAATTATTCCTGCTATAGAGAAGGCATTGGAATTAAAATGGGAAATCAAAGGTCCATTGGCAGCAGATACATTATTCTATCTTGCTGCAAGGGGAGATTTTGACTTAGTAGTAGCAATGTATCATGATCAAGGACACGGCCCAGTCAAAGTAATGGGTATAGAAAATGGAGTTAATGTTACTGTAGGTCTACCTGTTATTAGAACTTCTGTAGACCATGGTACTGCTTTTGATATTGCTGGTAAGGGAATTGCTGACGAAAGAAATATAATAGAAGCTTTAAAAAAAGCTTCCGAATATATATATTAATAGAAATATTATAATTATTATTTAACTTAATTGGAGCTATAATGAAAATATCACTTATATATTTTGACTTTCCTTTTTGGCGTGCAGAAATAGCAAGACTATCTCTTTACATTGGTAAGATAGAATTTGAAGACTTAAGAATTACAAGTGATGAGTTTCAAAGAGTTAAAAGTAATGGTCATTTAGATAATGGAATAAAAATTCCATTTCATCAACTGCCTTGTTTAATTGTAGACAAAATCTCTATAGCACAAACTGGAGGAATTAGTCGATTCTGTGGAAAATTAGCTAATTTATATCCTGAAAATAATAACCTAGAAGCAGCATTAATTGATCAATATATTGATATTGCAACAGATATAACTGAAATGGCATCAAAAACAAAAGTAGAAGATAGAAATGATATTTTTATAGAAAGCCTAAAGCGCAAATTATCTATTTTAAATAATAGTATTCAACCACAAAATAAATATTTAGTTAACGATAAGTTTTCAATCGCAGATATTGCTATTTGGCGTATGATAGGATGGCTTATAAGTGGCAATTTAGATGGTATTCCATCAGATATTTTAAAAAATTATAAAAATATTTCTAAAATTTGCTTATCCACTGAAAGTCACCCTAAAGTAAATGAATGGATTAATAAAACATATCCCAAAACTTACATAAAAGGTAATTTTTAAAAAACCTAATTACTTTCATAATATTTATAATTAACCAGCACTATATTTTATTTAATGGCGGGAATGACGGGACTCGAACCCGCGGCCTCCGGCGTGACAGGCCGGCGCTCTAACCAACTGAGCTACATCCCCAAAGGTAAGTAGTATATATCTATTCATTCTAATATATACAAGGTATTTAATAAAAAAATAATGGTGGGTGATGACGGGATCGAACCGCCGACCTCCTCGGTGTAAACGAGGCGCTCTCCCAGCTGAGCTAATCACCCTTTACTATTTTAAAATTAAAAAATGCCGACCTATATCTTAAAAGCCGGCAAATATTTATTCAAAATTATTTGTTAACTGATTCTTTTAAGCTTTTTCCTGGACGGAATTTTGGTTGTTTAGAAGCAGCTATTTGAATAGCTTCACCTGTTCTAGGATTTCTTCCTGTTGTAGCTTTTCTATTTGCTACCATAAAAGTCCCAAAACCAACTAAACGAACTTCTCCACCTGCAGATAATTCACTACTAATAGAACCAAATACAGCTTCAACTGCATCTGAAGCTTGAGATTTAGAAACTCCTGCGGATGATGCTACTGCACCAATTAATTCATTTTTATTCATAAAGCGCCCCTTCATATATTTATTGTTTATAATAGATACTTATTTAATAATTTTTAAGATTAAAAGTCAAAGCATATATTAATGTTTTACTATGTTTTCATGACTTTCACTACTATTATTTTTACTATTTTGTAAAAATTCTGCCTCATCCCACTTGATAGGTGAAGGTTTTGTTTCTAAGGCATGTTCTATAACATCATCAAGGTGAGTAACTAATACTAACTCAAGACTGCTTTTAATATCAGCATGAACTTCCTTTAAATCTTTTTCGTTATCAACAGGTATTAAAACCTTTTTAATACCACCTCTAGAAGCAGCGAGTAGCTTTTCTTTTAATCCACCTATAGGCATTATTCTTCCTCTAAGGGAAATTTCCCCTGTCATAGCGACATCACACTTTACGGGAATTCCAGTTAATGCAGATATCATAGATATTGCTATTGCCGCACCAGCTGAAGGACCATCTTTCGGTGTAGCTCCTTCAGGCACATGCACATGAATATCTTTTCTATCAAATACAGGCGGCTCTATTCCAAAATCTATTGCTCTGGATCTAACATAACTAGTTGCGGCCTGAACAGACTCTTTCATTACATCTCCTAACTGACCTGTTATTTGCTGCCTACCTTTTCCTGTCATAGTAACAGCTTCAATAGATAATAAATCACCTCCAAAGTCCGTATAAGCTAGGCCAGTAGTAATACCCAATAGATTTTCTTTATCCGCTAGACCATGCTTGTATTTTCTAATTCCTGCATACTCTTCTAAATTATCCTGAGTTATTTCAACCTTACCTTTTTCTCCTTTAACTATTTGTTTAATAGCCTTTCTACACAAAGAAGCTATTTCTCTTTCCAGACCTCTTACGCCCGCCTCTCTTGTATAATATTTGATCAGATCAGATAAAGCTTCATCATTAATTGTCCATTCTTCTTTTTTCAAACCATTTCTATCAAGTTGTTTATCTATTAAGTGTCTTTTAGCTATCTCAACTTTTTCATTTTCTAAATAGCCAGACAAGTTTATTATCTCCATTCTATCTAATAGAGGTCTAGGCATATTTAATGAATTAGCAGTTGTAACAAACATAACATCTGATAAATCATAATCCACATCAAGATAATGATCACTAAAAGTACTATTTTGCTCTGGGTCTAAAACTTCTAAAAGTGCTGAGGCTGGGTCTCCTCTCCAATCCGCACCTATTTTATCAATTTCATCTAATAAAAATAAAGGATTTGATGATTTACCTTTCTTTAGACTTTGAATAATTTTACCAGGCATAGAGCCTATATAAGTTCTTCTGTGACCACGAATTTCAGATTCATCTCTTACTCCACCTAAAGAAATTCTTACAAAGTTCCTTCCTGTAGCCCTAGCAAGAGATTTACCTAAAGATGTTTTACCTACGCCGGGAGCACCAACTAGGCATATAATCGGCCCTTTTAATTTTTTAGTTCTAGTTTGAACAGCTAAATACTCAATAATTCTTTCCTTAACTTTATCTAAACCAAAGTGATCTTCATTTAAGATATCTTCTGCTTCATTTAAATCATATTTTACTTTTGTAAACTTCTTCCATGGAATAGAAATAAGCCAATCTATATAGTTTCTTACTACAGATGATTCAGCGGATGTAGGCCCCATTCCTTTAAGTTTTTTTAATTCAGATTTGGCCTTAATTTTTGCTTCTTTAGATAATTTTACTTTATTTATTTTTTCCTCAAATTCAGTAATTTCATCTTTTTCTTCATCTTCTTCAGCTAATTCTTTTTGAATTGCTTTCATTTGTTCATTTAAATAATATTCTTTTTGTGTTTTTTCCATAGAACGTTTTACTCTTGTTCTAATCTTTTTTTCTACCTTAATTACAGATAAATCATTTTCGATAAATTCTAATACTTTTTCTAATCTTTCAGATGGTAATAACTTTTCTAAAAGATCCTGTTTTTCTGATAAAGTAATATTAAGATGAGAAGAAATAGTATCTGACATTTTAGAAATATTCTTAATATCGCTTATTGTTGCTAATACATCAGAAGAGATTTTTTTATTTAATTTAATATATGATTCAAACTGCTCTAATGAAGTTCTTATTAAAGCCTTTTCTTCAATTTTGTCTATTTCTTCTTTATCTGACAATATATTATAGCTCGCTTCTATATATTCATCATTTATTTTAAAATCTTTTATAGATACTCTTTTACCTCCTTCTATTAAAACTTTTACAGTTCCATCTGGTAACCTTAATAATTGTAAAATTTTTCCTAAAGTACCAATCTCATATATATCCTCAGACTGAGGTTCATCTGTTGAAGAGTTTTTTTGAGTAACTAAAATAATATTTTTATCTGTATTCATAGCATGTTCTAAAGCTTTTACAGATTTATCTCTTCCTACAAACAAAGGAGCTACCATATTAGGAAATACAACTATATCCCTTAAAGGTATAAGTGGTAATATATTATTATTCTGATTATCCATAAATTATACTCCTAGATGCTAAAGATTAAAAAAACTCATATACTATATGTTGTATATCTTAGACGATATTTCAAGTCTAAAGTTATAGTTATATACCAGATGATTTAATTTTATGATGAGTTTTAGAATAAATAACCAATGGCTCTTGATTATCACTTATAACTTCCTTATTTATGATAATCTCTTCTACATTATTTAACTTTGGTAAATCAAACATTGTATCTATCAAAATATTTTCTAATATTGACCTAAGTCCTCTTGCTCCTGTTTCTCTTATTAAGGCTCTATCTGCAATAGCCTCTAGTGCACCTTCAGAAAATGTTAGTTTAACACCTTCCATATCAAACATTTTTTCATATTGTTTAATTAGAGCATTCTTAGGCTTTGTTAAAATACTGATTAAAGCAAGTTTATTTAGATCTTTAAGTGTCGCAATTATTGGAAGACGCCCTATAAACTCAGGAATTAATCCATATTGTAGTAAATCTTGAGGTTCTAAATCTAAAAGAAGTTCTTCATTTCTTTTATTTTCAAGTATTGGTAATTCAGCACTAAAGCCGATAGAACTAGCCGAACCTCTTTTAGCTATAATTTTTTCTAATCCACCAAATGCTCCTGCACATATAAACAAAATATTCGTTGTATCCACTTGAAGAAAATCCTGTTGTGGATGTTTTCTGCCTCCTTGAGGTGGAACACTTGCAACTGTACCTTCCATAATTTTTAAAAGTGCTTGCTGAACTCCTTCACCACTTACATCTCTAGTAATAGATGGATTGTCTGATTTTCTACTAATTTTGTCTATTTCATCGATGTATACTATTCCTCTTTGAGCTTTTTCTACATTATAGTCTGATGCTTGAAGTAGCTTTAAAATTATGTTTTCTACATCTTCTCCTACATACCCAGCCTCTGTTAAACTGGTTGCATCCGCCATCGTAAAAGGAACGTCCAAAAACCTTGCTAGAGTTTGGGCTAAAAGAGTTTTACCACTTCCTGTAGATCCAATTAGTAAAATATTTGATTTAGCTAACTCTACTTCACTTTTGCTAGGCTTATGATTTAACCTTTTATAATGGTTATAAACTGCCACAGATAAAACTTTTTTTGCAGAAGATTGTCCTATAACATAGGTATCTAAAAAATCAAATATTTCTGATGGGTTAGGAACATTATTGGAAGATTTTATTAAAGATGTTTTACTTTCTTCTTTAATTATATCTGTACATAACTCTACACATTCATCACAAATGAAAACTGTAGGACCTGCAATTAATTTTTTTACTTCATGCTGACTTTTACCACAAAAAGAGCAAAATAATTTTTCTTTATCTTCTTTTTCAATATCCGACATTTAATATTCCATATAGTCTATAGATAATTATAATAATACTTTACTATCTTTTTTCAACAATTTCATCTACTAACCCCAATTCTTTTGCTTCACTGGGGTTTAAAAACTTATCTCTCTCCAATATTTCAGTAATTTTCTTTACTGTTTGACCTGTATGCTTGCTATAAATAGTGTTTAAACGACTTTTTAAATCTAAAATTTCTTTTGCATGTATCTGAATGTCTGTAGCTTGCCCTTGAAACCCTCCTGAAGGCTGATGAACCATAATTCTAGAGTTTGGTAAGGCAAACCTTTGACCTTTTTCTCCAGCAGCTAATAAGAGAGAGCCCATAGAAGCAGCTTGCCCAACGCACATTGTTGAAACGGGTGGCTTAATATATTGCATTGTATCATATATTGCCAGACCAGAAGAGACGATACCTCCTGGTGAATTAATATACATGGATATAGCTTTATCTGGATTTTCAGCCTCTAAAAATAATAATTGAGCTATGATTACAGTAGCCATTTCATCATGGACACCTCCAGTAATAAATATAATTCTCTCTTTTAATAATCTAGAGAAAATATCATATGCTCTTTCTCCTCTTCCAGATTGTTCAACAACCATTGGTATTAGCGAACTCATGTTTACATCATTTTTGTTATCTATAATCATATTACTTAAGCCTAACATATTTTATTTTTTAGTTTTTTCCTTGGGACTCTTTGTGGTCTTTTTTTTTGTTGTAACTTTTTTAGTCTTAGATTTACTTGAGGCCTTAGTAGTAGGATCAGGTATTACATTATCTTCAAATAATTTATCTGCAGAGACTTTAATCTCTTTAATTGTACACTTACTAATTATATGATCCACAACTTTCTCTTCAAAAATAGGAGCTCTTACCGCATTAGATGCTTCAGGATTTTTTTGATAAAACTCAATAACCTTATTCTCTTCACCAGGATATTTTCTAGCTTCTTGCATAACTGCATTCTTAATTTCATCATCAGTCACGGTAATTTTATTCATATCTCCTATTTCAGCTAAAAGCAGACCTAACCTAACTCTTCTTTCAGCAATTTCATTATATTCTTTCTTTAATATAGCATCTGATTTACCTTTGTCTGCTTCATCAAGTACTCCTGCCTTTTTATCTTCTTGAAACCTATCCCAAATAACTTTATTTTCATTTTCAAGCATTGATTTCGGTATTTCAAAAGTATATTGCTTGGACAATTTATCTAACAAATCTCTTTTAATCCTATTTCTAGAAGTATTTTTATAATTGATTCCTATCTGACTTTTTATGGCTTCTTTAAGAGCTTTTAAATCAGGCAAACCCATTCGAGATGCTAATTCATCATTAATTTTAGCTTTCTCTGCTTCTAGTATATCTTTAATTATCACTTCAAATTTAGCAGGTTTTCCAGAAAGTTCTGCTTTTTGATAATTTTCTGGAAAATTTACCTTAACATCTTTTTTATCATTAATATTTAAACCTATTAGCTGATCTTCAAATCCAGGTATCATTTGACCAGAACCCAACTCTAACCTATGATTTTCTGCAGTTCCTCCATCAAATACTTTACCATCTAAATAACCTTTAAAATCAATTAATACTGAGTCACCTGCTTTAGATTTGCGTTTCTTTTTAAGCGGTGCATAAGACTTTTGATTACTCGCTATGTCTTCTAAAGCTTTATTTATGTCATTTTCTTCGACATCTGCAACTAAACGATCAAACTTAAGCTTTGAGAAATCTTCAACTTTAATATCAGGCATTATTTCTATATTAACAGTAAATTTAACATCTGTTCCATCTAATGGCTTGCCTTCAAAATCTACTTTAGGTTGCATAGCTGGCTTAATTTTCTTATCCGTAAATAATTTTCTCATACTATCAGATACTTGTTTTTCTACTATTTCGCCTGATACTTGCGTTCCAAATCTACTCTTAACAATAGCCATAGGAATTTTACCAGGTCTAAAACCATCTATCTTTGCTGTAGCCGCTACTTCTATAAGTCTTTCTTCAATGGCTTTATCTATAGTCTTTGAAGGTATTATTATCTTATATGACTTACTTAATCCTTCATTTTTTAATTCTGTTACCTTCATAGTTATTCCTTAGCTAATGGTGCGGATGGAGGGACTTGAACCCCCACGCCTTACGGCACTAGAACCTAAATCTAGCGTGTCTGCCAATTTCACCACATCCGCATTTAATAAATAATAGTTACAAAGATAGTTTTATATATTATCTAATATAATCTAGCTACAATTTTATGAAAATAATATTATAATTAATATATTATTTTGACAATGCTTGAGCACATGCATCAACTATTGCATCTGCATCTATATCATAATGATTATATAAATCTTGTAAATTACCAGATTGTCCAAATTCATCGACACCAAGAGAAACTGTCTTTTTGCCCACTGCTCCGCCTATCCACGTCAAAGATGAAGAATGAGCATCTATTAACGTAACGATAACACTTTCTGAAAGAGTATCTAAGAATAACTCCTCTATACGAGATAAAATTTTATTACCCATAGATCGCTGCTTTTGTGCTTCCTTCCAATTCTTATATAATCTATCTGCAGACGTAATAGATAAAACAGATACATCTAGCATATCTTCTTTTAGAATTTCTATTGCTTCAAGTACTTCTGGAGCCATAACTCCTGAAAAAACAATAGTAATATTACTTTTATTTTTAGGTTTTTCAAGCCAATAACCACCAGATAATATCTCTCCTTCTAGACTCTTATTTATTTCTCTTGTGATTTGAGGAATATTTCTAGTAGATAGCCTTATATAAACAGAGCTTCCTTCTGGACGCTGCATATGAGAAAAAGTATACCTTAAAATCACCTCTAATTCATCCGCATAAGTAGGTTCAAACATTAAAAGGTTTGGTTGACCAATTCCAATTAAAGGTGTGATAATTGACTGGTGAGCTCCTCCTTCCGGGCCTAAAGATATTCCTGAAGGTGTAGCAACTAATAAAAACCTTGAATCTTGATATACTGCATAATTTAAAGCATCAAGTCCACGAGATATAAATGTATCATAAATAGTACCTATAGGTATAAGTGAAGCACCAAACATTTTATCTGATAAGCCAGCAGCACCTAAAGCTAAAAATAAGTTATTTTCAGCTATACCTAGTTCAAAATGCTGTCCATTAGGTGAAGCGTGCCATTTTTGTGCAGATACAACTTTTTCATTATGAAAAATATCCTCTTTATGTTCTCTGTTATAAATTTGTTTTTGATTTACCCAGCCTCCTAAACTTGTAGAAACAGTAACATCTGGAGAAAATGTTACTATTCTTTTACTTAAATCTGATTCATTTTTGCCAATTTCATTTAATATCCTTCCAAAAACTTCTTGTGTATTAGAGCTTTGTGAATTTTTATAATGAAGTTTGTTAGGCACATTAATTTCCTGATCCCTAAAAAGTCTTTTTTGACCTTTATAAAAAGAGTTCTTTGATAGAAAATCTTTAATTATGTCTTCAGAAGAATCTAAGCCTGAATAATAATCCCACTCTTGGCCATTTTTTATATTTAAATTATTTTTATAACTTTCCATTTGTTCATTATTCATTAAACCAGCATGATTATCTTTGTGTCCAGCTAAAGGTAATCCAAAACCTTTAATAGTATATGCAATAAAACAAGTTGGTATATCGTCATTATCCGCCTCAATAAAGGCTTCCAAAACGGCTTCGACATCATTGCCAGCTAGATTAGACATAGTTTCATTTAACTCTTCATCACTAAGAGATTTAATGATATTAATTGAGTCTTTATTATTTTTTAAATCTATATTTAAATGTTCACGCCAACCTTTACTGCCCATATAAGATAACGCTGAATACAAATCATTTGGACAATTATCTATCCAATTTAAAATTTCATTTCCGCCCTTAATTTTTGACAAACTTTGTAACTTTTTTCCGTATTTTAAAGTAATTACTCTCCATCCCATTGAAGCAAAAAGCTCATCTATTTTTAAGTGAAGTTTGTCTGCTACTACTGCATCTAACGACTGCCTATTATAATCGATAACCCACCAACAATTTCTAACATTTTGCTTAGCGCCCTCTAATAAAGCCTCATAGATATTTCCTTCATCTAATTCTGCATCACCTAATAATGCCACCATTTTTCCATGTCTAAAATTTTTACTAACAAAATTATGCTGTGCTACATAGTCCTGAATTAAAGAGCCAAATATTGTTATAGCACCTCCTAGACCTACTGATCCAGTGGAATAATCTACATCATCTGTATCTTTAGTGCGTGATGGATAAGATTGAGCACCTCCAAATGCTCTAAATTTTTCTAATTTATCTAAAGTTTGATTACCTAACAAATATTGAATAGAATGAAAAACTGGCGCGGCATGTGGTTTCACAGCAACCCTATCTTCAGAGTTTAATATTTTAAAATATAATGCAACCATAATAGAAATTATAGAAGCAGAAGATGCCTGGTGCCCACCAACTTTAATTCCATCCATAGATGGTCTTATGTTATTTGCATTATGGATCATCCATGCAGATAGCCATGAGATCTTTTTTTCAACATCTTTTAAAGTTTTTAAATCAATATCAGAAATTTTTTTCGAATTAGAAATTTGTGATAATTTGTTATTCTTCATTTCATACCTCTTATTATGCAAATTAATGGCATATACTACTAATATTTAATAATTATTAAATTGCAAATATTGCTAATATTGTTATTACTAAAGCAACATAATATAAGAAAAAAGCTATAAATTAACAGAAAATTGTGAAACAATGGATTATATAGAATATAAAATACTTACTACATTACAAAAAAATGCACAATTAACAAATATTGAACTTGCAAAACAAGTTGGTCTTTCAGCATCTCCCTGTTTAAGAAGAGTTAAAACTTTAGAAAATAATGGAGTAATATCTGGTTACTGCGCTATTGTTAACCAGAATAAAGTCGACTTATCAGTAAATGTTTTTGTACAGGTTTCTTTAGAAAGACAATCTGAAGATGGTTTAGAATTATTTGAAGAAAAAATAATACAATACAAGGAAGTCATGGAAGCATATCTTATGACAGGAGATGCGGATTATTTGTTAAGAATAGTAGTAAAAGATTTACAAACTTACGAAAAGTTCTTAAAGGAAAACTTAACTAGAATATCAGGTATTGCTAGTATTAGGTCTTACTTTTCACTAAAGCAAGTAACAAGAAAGTTTACTTTACCTATTATTAATCCAAAACAAATATAAAACAATCAAGATGAAAATAATTAATAAATTAGATACTTATATTATAGCAAACAAACTAACTACTGTTAATATAGAAAAATCATTTAAAAACAGTTTTAATTTAATGTTAAAAGCTGGAAAGCTTGCTGCTAAAACTATTGATTCATTATATTCTAAACGTAAAACTTTAATACTTTGTGGAGTTGGAGGAAATGGTGGAGATGGCTTTATAATTGCTCAAGAGCTTTTTAATAAAGGTTGGGACATTAAAGTAAGTATAGTAGGAGATCAAAATAAAATTAAGGGTGACTCACTGAAAGCATTGAATAAATTAAAGCTCAAACCATTTAGTTTTAATGAAATAAACATAGATAAAACAAAATTATTTATAGATGCAATATATGGAATAGGTTTATCAAGAAAAATTAATAAAAAAGAATGTGCAATTTTAAATACGCTAGATAAGCACCCTGCCCCAATCATTGCTATTGATATACCTAGTGGTATAGACTCCAATAATGGTAAAATTTTAGGGTTTGCATGTTATTCCGATTTGACTATTACTTTTTCCACATTAAAAGCTGGGCATATTCTTTTACCAGGTTCAGAAAAAATTAATAGAATTAAAATAGTAGATATAGGTATATCAAAAGATGTTATTAATAAAATAAAACCTTCCATAAAAATAAATAATAAAAATCAATGGGTTAAAGATATTAATTGGCCAAAAATTAATGACCATAAATATAGCAGAGGTTATAGCTTAATTATAGGCGGGCCTAAAAATATGACTGGAGCTTCTAGATTAGCTGCAATATCAGCTCAAAGAGCAGGAAGTGGAATAGTTGCTTTAGCTGCTGAAAAACAAGCAGAAAATATATATTTTATCTCACTTACTTCTCAATTAGTAAAAACATATAAAAATATTAAAGAATATAATACAATAATTAATGAACCCAGAATAGATTCCATAGTAATTGGCCCTGGATTAGATATAAGTAATAAGTCAATTTTAAAAATTAAATCGGCTCTTAAAACAAATAAAAGGATAATTTTAGATGCTGGCGCTCTTTCATGTTTTAAAAATAAATTAGGGATACTTGTAAAAATACTCTCTGGCAAGGACGTTATTATAACGCCGCATGAAGGCGAGCTCAAATCAATATTACCTAATCTTTCTGGTAGCTTAATAGATAAAGCTTTAAAAGCTGCAAAAATTTTAAATACTATCGTTGTATTAAAAGGAGCTACTACTGTTATTGCATCTCCTAATAATAAAGCTCTTGTAAACACAGCTGGCGCTAAATGGTTAGCAACTGCTGGAAGTGGCGATGTATTAGCAGGAATTATAGGTGGTTTATTATCTAATAAAATGGACACCTTTTATGCTGCAGCATATGCAGTATGGTTACATTCTGAAGCTGGAAAACATCTAGGTCCTGGCTTAGTAGCGGAAGATATTCCAAAAATATTACCAAAAATATTAAAAATTATCTAAAAATTTTATTTGACTAAAACTCTATTTGTAACCTTACACCCATTACATTAAAATCTTCACTCAATGCACCTGAAGAATCTGTATGAACAAAATTAAGTATAGTTTTTGTAAAAGATGTCATATACCAATTAACTCCTAATGTATAAGATGAAGCTTCACCACCATTAATACCTGAATCATTTAAGTCCATCGTACTTGCCCTAAGAGCAACCTCCCAAGCTCCAGGGCCACCTTCCATAATAGATAAATTTGGCTTTAAACGCCAAAATTGAGCAAAATAAGAGTTATAATTACGGGCATCATCTGTTAACATATATCCACCTTGAATATAACCACCTGAAAATAATGCATCATTTTTAGTTTTTCTATTAACTCCTAAAAAACCCCATTCTGTCTGTATTGAAAGAGGCCCATTTACTTTAGCAAACTCATAGCCTGCATAGTAATAAGTATCAAGGTCTGTAATTACGCCAGTATCTAAAATAAAGTCTCCACTTATAGCGCTTTCACCTTTGCTTCTAAACCTTAAAGTTGAATTCCTTAAACCATTAGTAAAAGTATTACTATTATTAGCTGTTCTATAATATCCTGTTAAACCTATATGCATAGAATCTGTTCTTAACTTGATAGGTTGCCAGGCAAACCTACCATGCATCCCTATCCCTTCATCATCTGTACTAGCATTCTTGTAAGGCTCTCCATAAACTCCAAAACGCATATAATATTCTTTTCCTCGATATGTTGCTGCTACACCCATTGCAGGAGAACCGGCTCCATATATAAATGTAGCTTGAGGCATTGCCGCTTCCATAAATTGCCTTTGCGATGAAAAATTGGATGTATCTAAACCTACAGAATTTCCAAAAAGTCCTGCAAAAATCCACCAAGGTTTAAAACCTCTATAGATCCCCATGGCCGCTCTCAAACCATCATGAGGATTATCACCACTATCTGCGTAATCATAAGACAAAAACCATATCCAGTCTTTCTCCGAAACACCTGCTAATGTTAACCCTGCTCTTCTAACTATGAATCCGTCTGATAGATCATTATTTGTGTTAAGGTTTGCCTCCTGATTATAAACTCCTCCATCTAATTGAATTAACCCCATCATTCCTAATGTATATTTTCCATCAGCCGATTTCAGTTGTGGTAAAGGTCCAAAAAAAGCCGTTTCAGGATTATACAACTTTCCTTTACTAGAAGAAACCATATCGTCACTAATTGCTTCAGCATTAACTTCTTTTGTAATTAATTCATCTTTCGAAGAAGGGTTTTCTATATTATTATTATCTGATAGCTTATTTTTAAATTCTTTTATAAAAACTTCTAGCTCGTCTATTCTTTTTGATTGAGCGTCTATTATTTCTTGCTGTTTATCTAATTGTTTTTGAAGAGAGCTTTCATCCGCTATAGCTATACTATTGAGAAGCATAAAAATAAAACTTAAAATTAGAATTTTATATTTCAAGAGACCCTCCTAAATATTTTAGTCTATAACGTTAAAATGAATTTAACCACACGTTCTACTAGAGCTATTAATCTTTTTATATTATTTTGCAATTGTCTTCAAATAATTATACAACATAACTGTTATGACACTATAGAAAAAAACTATATTGACTATTACTATTTCCTATAATAGGGTGTGTTTAAAATAAAGCTGTTAACTGGAGCAAGATTATGACAAAGTTACTTTTACCATTTTTAATATTTTTAATTTTAATTAATAGATCTTTTTCTCAGGAAGACCTTGGAGAAATTGAAGTCATTGGCATATCACCATTGCCCGGTATTGAAATAGATAGAAATAGAGTTCCAAATTCCAACCAAACTATTAAAAATAAAGACCTTGAAACTTCCTTTTCTACTACTTTTGTTGACATAATGGGACAAAAACTATCAGGAGTAACAATTAAAGATGTGCAAAATAGTCCATTCCAAAAAAATGTTGATTATAGAGGGTTTACTGCAGCTCCATTACTTGGAGAATCTCAAGGGTTAGCAGTATACCTTAACGGAACTAGAATTAATGAAGGTTTTGGAGACACATTACAGTGGGAATTAATCCCAGAAGCAGCTTTAAAAAATATAGATTTGATGAGTTCTAACCCCGTATTTGGTCTAAATGCTTTGGGAGGATCTATCGCTTTGACAACAAAAAAAGGATTAGATTATATAAACTCAAATTTAACAAATAATCATGTTGAAGTAGGTGGTTTTGACTGGGTTAATGGAAATATAGAATTAGGTACAGGCGATGAAGATTCTGGCCTATATATGGCTATAGAAAGCTCTTATGATGGTGGCTGGAGAGATAATAATTCTGGCGATGTAAAGAGAGTATTTGCAAATTATGGAAAAATGGGTAGTAGCTATGATATAGATTTCACACTAATGCATGCTGACACAAATCTAAATGGAAATGGTGTTACTCCAACGGAATTATTAAAAGTAAGAAGAGAGTCAGTTTTTACTTGGCCAGATTTTACTGGGAACAGAGCTTATCTTGCAGCATCAAATGCTAATTTTTATTTAGAAGATGACTCTATAATAAATACATCTATATATTACAGAAGGTTAATAAGAGACACTCTAAATGCTGATGAGTTAGATGCAGAAGAATGTGCAGAAGATAACGCAACACATGCTGAACAGTTAGAAGATGACTTTGGAACTGATGATGAGCCCATTTGTGGAGAAGCAGATGGTGATGATTATGAGGTTTTAATTGATCAACATGGTAATGCTATTTCTAATAATGACGCAATTAGAAAGTATGGTCTTATAAATAAATCTTCTACTATGACCGTTACATGGGGAGGTGCTGCACAATATAATGTTGATAAAGAGTATTTAAATAAAATGCATAATATCATAGTAGGTGCATCTATTGATAAAACACGAACAGCTTTTCATTCTCGAGGAGAATTAGGACAATTACACAACAATAGAACAGTTACTAACTTAACAAATTCTGATGGTGGTTTCATTACTCTTGAATCAATAAGAGAGCATAGTGGAGCGGCTAATGGAATGGAAGATGCTAATGAAAGAGGAGATGTTGGAAGTGCTCAGCTTGCATCTAAAACGGATTATTATGGCATATATGTAAATGATTTATTTGCATACGACGATAAAACTGATATTACCATTTCTTCTCGTGCAAATTTAGCCTATGTAAAATTATATGATCATTTAAAAACCTCTTTTACAAGAGCAGAAACCATTACTGGAAGCCATAGATATTTTAGAGTAAATCCTTCAATTGGAGTTACACATAAATACGATAATAATCTTACTTTACGTGCAAGTTACAAGGAAGCAAATAGAACCCCTGCACCTGTAGAATTATCTTGCGCCTCTCCTACTGCACCCTGTCGGTTACCTAATGCTTTTGTAGCTGATCCTCCTTTAGAGCAAGTTGTCACAAAAGGTTTTGAGATTGGAGCAAAAGGTAATATCGATAATCATAATTGGGAAGCTGCACTTTTCCATTTTGTAAATATAGATGATATTCTATTTGTAAGTACAGGAACAGGAGTATCTGCTGGATACTTTAAGAACTTTGGAGAAACACAGAGACAAGGTATAGAGTTTTCACTAAATTCTATATATGAAAACACCTTAGGTAATTTAAATATTTATTCTAATTATTCTTTTCTTAGTGCAACTTATCAAACTGCTCATACATTACCCGCTGCAAATCACCCTATGAGTAATAATGATATAGAAAAAGGAGACACAATACCTGGCATGCCGAACCACACTTTTAAAGCAGGTATCAATCAGGAATTTTCTTCAAAATTCAATACAGGACTAAATTTAGTTTATTCTTCTGGAGCATTTCTAAGAGGAGACGAATCTAATCAACTGAAAAAAACTAATCCTTATCTTGTATTTAATGCTGATGCCTCATGGCAATTAAATAAAACTTTTTCATTTTTTGGAAGGATAGATAATCTTCTTAACTCTAAATATGAAACTATGGGCGTATTAGGAGAAGCAAGTTCTAGTGAGGTTAACGTACCTATATCAGAATTAGGAGATACTGGAAGCGGAGAAACGGCTATTGGACCTCTTGATCCAAGATTCTTATCTCCCGGTGCTCCGAGAGCAATTTTTATTGGATTCAGAGCAAACTGGTAATTTAAAATTATGGAAATAATATGAATGAACAAAATCTAGATTTAATATCATTAGTTCTTAAAGGCGGACCTGTAATGCTTATATTATTAGGTCTTTCAATAATTTCACTTACAATAATTATAATAAAAATATTTCAATTTTATAAGTCTGATATTTATAATGGTAATAAAATATTACCAGTATATAAACTTTTAGAAGATAATAAAATTTCACAATCTAAAGAGCTATTAAATTCAATTCTTCATCCATCTTCCAATATAATTACTTCTATTTTAGATAATAAAAATCTCAGTAATGAGGATAGAGAGAATGAAGTTAGCATAATAGGTGAAAAACAATTAAGAAATTTAGAATTTCTATTAAAGCCGTTAGAAGTCATCTCTAATGTAGCCCCTTTATTAGGACTTTTAGGAACCGTTATAGGAATGATAACAGCATTTTCAAAATTAGAAAATGCTGGAAGTAAAGTTGATCCTGCAATATTAGCAGGAGGAATATGGGAAGCTCTTCTAACAACTGCTTTTGGGTTAATTGTAGCTATCCCTGCTTTAGCAGCTTTTTATTGGCTAGATGGTAAAGTAGATAAAGTTAGAGAAGAAATGCGCCATGCTGCAATTAAAGCTAATATAATAGTCAAAAAATTAAAATAATATTATGAATTTGTTTTCTAAAGAAAAAAAGAATATTGATATTAATGTAGCTCCATTAATAGATATAGTATTCCTTTTATTAATTTTTTTTATGCTTGCAAGTGAGTTTACAGATTTTAAAACTATTGACATGGTATCTCCTAATCAAAGTAATAAAGAAATTAATGAAACAAAATTACCTATAATTATAGAGCTCTCTGAAAATGGAATTATCAATATAAATAATAAAGAAATAGCATTTAATAAATTATCAATAACAGTAGATGAGATGTTAACTAACAAAAAAATTAATAAAGTAGTTATTTCTACTCCAAATGAAACAAAAGTTAATGTTTTAATTAAAATTGTGGATATAATTAGGAATTTAGGTATAGAAAATATTGCTTTAATTACAAAAGAAAATAAATGAATATTTTTTATAAAAAAACTAATAAAAATAAGCTACCAAACTTAGTTCCTTTAATAAACATAGTGTTTTTACTTTTAATTTTTTTCATGCTTTCAGGAACATTAGCTAAAACGGATTTATTTGAAGTAAGCCCTCCTAAATCAAATACAAGCTCTAGTGCAGAGGCTCCTGAATTAGTGATTTTAATATCTGATGATAGTAAAATAGCATTAGATAACCAGCCTATTAAAATAAAAGATTTAGAAACTATTTTAGCTAAAATACTAGAAACTACTAACATAGAAGAGATCCTAATAAAAGCAGACGGTAATGCTAAAGCAGGTATTCTTTCCACCGTTATAAAACATATTAGAAATGTTGGAATTAAAAGAGCTGCTATAGTGACCCAGAACAAAAATAAAATATAATTATGACGGTTATGTCACAACAATTTGTTAATAATAAAATTATTTTTTTATCGATAATCATAGCTATAGTCTTTCATTTTTTTTTATTATTAGCTTCTAAATTAATTTATATTGAGAATGAGGAAGAAGTAGAACCAAAAATTATATTAGAGCTAATGAATGATGTAATAGAGGACATAAAACCTGTAATTAATGAAATTGTTCCTCCTGAAATAATTAAACCACAAGAAATAATTAAACCTCCTGTAATACAGCCTCCTAAAAAATTATTATTAGAAAAAATTGAAAACAATATAGCACCTACTGTCAATCCGAATTTAATAACTATACCTACAGATTTAAAACCACTTATAAATAATAAAATAGATATTCCTCAACCTATAATAAACAATAACACAGATTTATCTATTTCAGAATTACCAAAAGTTATTCAGCCAACACCTATCATTAAAAATAAAAAACCTATTAAAACTATTATCATACCTAACTTACCAGAAGAAAATGAAATTGAAAGTACTGGAAAAACAATTCTCCCTCAGGTTCAAGAATTGCCAAAAAAACCTATTAAAAAAATAGAAAATACAGATATTAATCAAAATCAAACTAAAAGATCAATTAGCTCAGACGAAACATCAGAACTTAATACTTATAAAAATGAAATAAGAAATGTCATACAATCATTCGCAATTAATAATTATCCAAGAAAAGAAAAAAGAAGAAGAATAGAAGGTAAAGTTCATATAATATTTAAATTACGCTTAGATGGAAGTATTGAGTACGTAAAAAGTGGACCTAATACAAATGCATCTGAAGCATTAATAAAGGCCGCTATAGATTCTGTAAAACTAAGTGCACCTTTTAAAAAAATAGATTTATTAAAAAAGAAAAATGAGTTTTCTATAAATATTGTATATAAAATTAATAGATAGAAGATTATTATAACTTGATTAAGTTTTTTTTATTCTTTATGGAATAAAAAATATATAGATTGGGAGAACATAATGAAAGCTAAGATTTTAATATTAAGCCTAATATTTATACTTATAAATAGTGTATCTATAGCTGAAGTGACTGAAGATATGAAACGTAGAGCTAAAGAAGCAGGAGTTATCATTGAGAGAGATCATGATGTAAAAAGAACATATTTAGCGAATGATGTATTATCACGTGATACTCATCAAAACATGCAAGTAGCTTTTCGATATGGACAAATGAATGATCAAAAAAAAGCTGCAGAATTAACCTTAATATCTGCTAAAAGAGGTTTAAATTCAGCACAAATATCTATTGCAAAGATGTATTTTTTTGGTGCAGGTGTAGAAGAGAATATTATTGAATCATACAAATTTTTTAAATTATCTGAAGATGAAACAGCTAAAAATTTACATTTAAAAGTACTTAGAGAACAGATGACACAAGAACAAATTGATGAAGCAGAAAAATTGGTTCAAAATTTTGTAGGGTCTTATAAATAAGAGAGAGGAAGAAAATGTCTAATATAATGAACAAAGATGTTAGAAATGCTATTACATCAAGAAGGTCAGTTAGACAATTTCTATCAAAAGATGTTTCCAAAGGAATAATAGAAGAAATTTTAAATGTAGCCGCTAGAGCGCCAAGCGGAACAAATATACAACCATGGAACGTTCACGTACTTACAGGTAAAGCAAGAAATAGAATATGCAAAGAAGCAAGCTCAGCTTTTTTAGATCCTAAAGTTGATAAGAAAAATGATCGTCTTCATTATATGGAGAACTTTAGAGACCCTTATATCTCTAGAAGAAGAAAAGTTGGATGGGATTTGTATGCGCTTTTAGATATAAAAAAAGGTGATTATGAAAAAACAAAAGCATTTCATGTGCAAAATTTTAATTTTTTTAACGCTCCTGTCGGATTGCTTTTTACAATAGAAAAAGATTTAGGTTGGATGAGCTGGTTAGATTATGGAATGTTCTTACAAAATATCTGTATTGCCGCTAGAGGGTTTGGTTTGGATACTTGTCCGCAGGCTGCCTGGGGACAAATGCATAAAACTCTCTCTCCAATGTTAAATATTAAAGATAATCATATTATTCATTGTGGAATTAGCTTGGGCTATGTAGATCCAAAAGCAGAAGTAAATAAGCTTAAAACTATTAGAGAAGATTTAAGTACCTTTACAACATTTCATGAAAAATAATTATTATTTTATAATAGGATTTCTCTTTAATACTGAAATTTAAGTATTATATATCTAAATTCATATAAAATTTACCGCTACTATTTTAGTAGTAAAAATATTTGCAACAATTTCTATAAAATAGTTATTATAAACATGAAAATAAATTTTAGAGGAAATATTTATGTCATATAAAACTATTAATGAAAAAATTCATAATTCTGTTCAAACTATTAGCCTAAATAGACCAGATAGATTAAATGCGTGGACAGAAGAAATGGCAGTTGAAATAAAAAAATCAATGCATAATGCTTCGAATAACGCAGACGTAAGAGTTATTGTATTAACAGGAACAGGAAGAGGCTTTTGCGCAGGAGCTGATATGAATGAGTTAAATAATATAGATGCAGATAAACGGGCTGAAACAAATAAAACATCTCCATATGATGGATTTAATACTGAATGGCCATTAGACTTTCAAAGAGCGCAAACTTGGTTTCCTAGTGTTCCTAAACCCATAATTGCCGCAATAAATGGCCCAGCAGCAGGCCTTGGGTTGATACTTTCTATGTGGTGTGACATGAGGTTTGCCTCTAAATCAGCTGTTTTTTCTACAGCCTTTAGTAAAAGGGGACTAATTGCTGAACATGGTATGAGTTGGCTATTGCCAAGGCTAGTAGGTATAGGACATGCAATGGATATGACTCTTACCGCCAGAAAAATAAGCGCTGATGAAGCTGAAAAAATTGGTTTTGTGAATAAAACATTTTCAGATGAAGTATTTTTAAAAGAAGTTTATAAATATGCTGAATCTCTTGCTAATGAAGTCTCTCCAAGATCTATGAAAATTATGAAAAAGCAACTCTGGCAAAGTTTATTACAAGGCTTAGATGAAGCTGTTTCTATAGCAGATAATGATATGGTTGATAGCTTCTCTAGCGAAGACTTTAAAGAAGGAGTATCACATTTTATTGAAAAAAGAGCACCTAATTTTACTGGAAAATAGTTTTAAGAATGGAGTTTTATAAATGAAAGATTTAAAAAATAAAGTTGTTTTAATTACAGGAGCTAGTACTGGTATAGGTGCTGCAACGGCTATCGCATTTGCAAAAGAAGGAGCAAAAGTATTAGTTAATTATAATAACTCCGAATCTAAAGCAAACAATGTTGTAAAAACTATAAAAGAAATAGGTGGAAATGCATTTGCTCTACAAGGTGATGCAAGTAAAGAAGCTGATATGCAAAAATTAATTGATTCAACTGTATTAGAATATGGAGAATTAAATATAATAATTAATAATGCTGGTGGCATGATTGAAAGAGCAAAGATTGAAGAAATTAATGAAAGTTTGTTTAATAATGTTTTTAATTTAAATTGTAAGTCCGTTATGCTAGGTACAAAATTAGCTACTAATTGTTTTCGTAAACAAAAAAAAGGTGGATGCATTGTCAATACATCTTCCATAGCTGCAAGAATTGGAGGAAGTATGGGGGCTGTCTTTTATTCCTCATCAAAAGCATGGGTTAGTACTTTTACCAGAGGAATGGCCAGAGAATTACTTGGAGATAATATTCGCGTAAATGCAGTAGCACCAGGTATTATAGACACACCATTTCATGAACAATTCTCTCCTCCTAATATATTACAAGGAATGATTAATTCTGTTCCTATGGGGAGAATGGGAACATCAGAAGAGTTAGCCGGTACTTATTTATTCTTATCATCTGAAGAATTAAGTTCATATATAACTGGCCAAGTGATAGAAGTTAATGGTGGCCAATTAATGCCTTAAATATTTAATTAGGATAGTAATATGTCGTTAAAAATTAGTGTGATTTATGGATCTACCAGAGATGGTAGACAAGGAATAAAATTTGCAAAATATGTAATGAGAGAACTTATTAGTAGAGGAAATAAGGCAATACTTATTGACCCTATGGATATTAATATAGAAACATTAACAAAAAGATATATGGATTATGGCAAAGGTTCTGCACCTAGCTCATTAGAAGAAATGCATCAAGAATTAAATACTTCAGATGCATTTGTTATAGTAAGTGCAGAATACAATCATTTTATGCCTCCTGCCCTTGTAAACGTATTAAATCATTTTCATTCTGAATACCAAAGAAAACCTTCTGCTATTACAACTTATTCAGTTTCACCATTTGGAGGAGTTAGAGTTTCTACACCTTTAAGAGCTTTTCTTACACAACTTGGTATGCCGCCAATTCCTGCTATGTTACATGCTCCATTTGTTAATAAAAATTTTAATGAAGATGGAGAAAGGGTTTCTGCAGATAAAGAAGAGCGAAATAAAGAATTTATTAAATTTTCTGAAGAGTTAGAATGGTATGCAAATGCTTTAAAGGTTGCAAGAAATTTAACATGATGAAAGTTATAAGCTACTTAACTATATTTATAGTATATTTCCATATATATGCTGCATTATCTAACGATAATTTACCTAAAACTATGGTCTGGTCAAGTTATGAAATAGGCGCTTCAGGTTACTCAGAAGCATCGGCTGTGGCAGAAGGAATGATGAAGAAATATAATATTAGAGTAAGACTTCAACCTTCTGGAACATCTATAGGGCGTCTTCTTTCTTTGAAAAGAAAAAGAGTAAGTGTTGGTTTTTTAGGAAGTGAAGCTTACTTTGCCAGCGAAGGTATTTATGATTTTGCATCTAAAAAATGGGGACCACAAGATATAAGAATAATATTGGGAAGACCTAATACATTTGGTATTATAGTTGCTGGAAATTCAGATATAAAAACAATAGCTGACTTAAAAGGTAAAAAAGTGGCTTATGTAACTGCTAACCCTTCTCTAAATGTTAAAGTTGAAGGAATTATGACTTTAGCTAATCTTACTTGGGATGATGTTGAGCCCAAAGTTTATCCTGGCTTTACTCCTACTATAAAAGCTGTACAGAATGGAAGATTAGATGCTGCCGGAGCAGTTCCTACAGGTTCCGCTGTATATGAATTAGCCGCATCTAAAAAAGGTATTAGATGGTTAAGCATGCCTAAAGATAATAAAGAAGGATGGAAAAGATTGAATAAAATAATTCCCTTCATGAATCCTCAATTAGAAACAATAGGAGCCGGATTAAGTTCTGAAAAACCTGTTGAAATTGGAGGTTACCATTATCCAAATGTAACGGTTTACGCATCTGCAACTGAGGATGAAGTATATAATTTTATAAAAGCTCTTGATGAATCTTTTGATTTATATAAGGACATAAACTCTATTATGTACAAATGGGAATTGGATATAGCATCTGGCACACCTGCTGAAGCTCCCATTCATAAAGGGGCTATAAAATATTTAAAAGAGAAGCAGCTTTGGTCGGAAGAAAATGAGTTATGGAATAATGCTAGGTTAAAGAGATTAAGTTTGCTTAGAAATACTTGGGCAAGTTTTATTAAAAACAATAAAGATCTTGATGAAAAATCCTTTAAAATAGCATGGGAAAAAGAAAGAAACTTAGTTCTTGTTAAAAATTAACGAAAATTTTAATAAAAGAGTTACTGTTTATCCAAAATTCTTCATCATATTATTAACAATTTGTGGCTGTCTAGTTTCTATTAACCAAATTTTTAATATTGGTTTCTTAAATTTCAACCCTGTATCTAATAGCTTCTTATACTTATTAATAGCATTTTTTCAGCCTATTTCATTTCTCATGTTTCCTATGAGTAAAAAATATAAAAACAAGATACTAGTTACTGATATAATAGCAGCATTTGCAATATTATTTCTAGGATTATACTTTTCCATTAATTCAGAAAACATATTAAGTAACGGCTGGGATATTGATGCACCTCTATTACCTACATTTTTAAGCTTTCTATTAATTATATTATCTTTAGAATCTCTCAGAAGAACAGGTGGAAAATTTATTTTTTACATAGCAATCTTTTTTACTACTTATCCAATATTTGCAGACATGATGCCGGGAGCACTATGGGGCAATGTATATAGCATATCAGAGGCTGCGAGAGCTCATAGTATGGGTTTAGAAAGTTTGATAGGTATCCCAATGAAAGTTGCTGGAAGCTTACTAATTGGTTTTTTAATTTATGGAATAATATTAGCTGAAACGGGAGGTGGTAAATTTTTTATTGATATAGCTGAATCCATAATGGGTAAATATAGAGGAGGCCCAGCTAAAGTTGCTATTCTAGCATCAGGTTTTTTTGGAATGCTGTCAGGAAGTCCTACAAGTAATGTTATAACTAGTGGATCTTTGACAATTCCTGCAATGAAAAAAGCTGGTTATTCAGCAAGGTATGCTGCTGCTATAGAAGCCTGCGCATCTACAGGAGGAGTACTAATGCCTCCAGTAATGGGAACAGTTGCTTTTATAATGGCATCTTTTTTAAACCTTCCCTATTCAGAAATACTTCTTGCCGCTTTAATACCCGGATTAATATTTTATATAGCTCTAATAATTCAAACGGACTTATATGCTGCAAAAAATAATCTAAAGGGTATGGAATTAAATAAAATACCAAAATTTTTTCCTACTATCATAAATGGTTTTCCTTATATTCTTAGTTTTATTTCTCTTATTTGGTTGATTATATCTGCAAAACTAGAGAGTGAAGCACCTTTTATATCATCATTATTATTAATTATAATATTATTACTAAGAAATTTTAACCTTATAAAGTTGAAAGATTGGTTAAATATATTTGTTAAAATAGGGGAAATAATAGCTAGAATAGTTTCTCTTTTATCTGGAGTAGGAGTGATTATTGGAGCAATGTCATTAACTGGAATAGGAACTTCTTTATCTAGGGAATTAGTATTTTTAGCAGGCGGAGATTTAGCAATGATATTAATATTTGGTGCACTTGCATCCTTAGTGCTCGGAATAGGAATGACTGTAAGTGCCTGTTATATATTTTTAGCAATTGTACTAGCTCCAGCCATTATTGAAGGAGGAATAAACCCTTTAGCAGCTCATTTATATGTTCTTTATTGGGGAGTTTTATCTTTTATTACTCCTCCTGTTGCAATAGCAGCAATAACAGCATCAAGTATTTCTAACAGCTCAGCATTAAAAACAGGGTTTTTATCTATGCGTTTAGGCTCAATCTTATTTTTTCTTCCTATTTTATTTATTTTTGATCCGGCTATGTTAATGCAAGGTGATACCATAAAAATTATACTTTCATTTAGTATGGCAGTATTTGCTATAATAATTATCTCTTCCGCCTTTGAAGGTTATCTATATTTCTTAGGCAATATTAACAATATATTTAGAATATTATTCTTTATTACTGGAATATTAATATTAATGCCTAATTTAATTAGTAAATATTTTGGTTTTAGCCTATTAATGGTTTTGTTATTTATATTGGTTATGATGAAATTATATAAAAGAAAAAATTATATTTAACTATTAATGATCCTAAGTAATTTTTGTGTCGTAATACAATTGGAGGTAATAATTTGTTAAAAGCTTTTTTTGCTGCAAAAGAATGGACACTTTGGGCTTATGGAGGTCTGTCTTTACTTATTATTTCTTTATGGGTTCAAGTACAATTTACTGTTGCATTTAACAGTTGGTATGGAAGATTTTATAATTTATTGCAAGCCTCTGGAAGCTATTCAGATAATCCTACTGAAGGAATAGATCTGTTTTATGGTCATTTAATATCTCTTTCATACATTAATAACAATTTTACAGGAGACGCTTCTTTTGTAGTGCTTGCTTTTCCTTATATTGTAATAGCAGTTTTTACAAGCTGGTTTACTAGTATATATGCACTCCGCTGGAGACAAGCTATAACTTTTAATTATATTCCAAGATGGCAGTATGTAGAGACTGAAATCGAGGGAGCAAGTCAGAGAATTCAAGAAGATTGTTACAGGTTTGCAAAGATTGTTGAATCTTTAGGCTTACAGATTGTGCGTTCTTTAATGACTTTAATTGCTTTTATTCCTATTTTATATGGCTTAAGTGACAAAGTAGACATTCCTTATTTAAGGGATATTGATGGTTCATTAGTATGGGTAGCTCTTATTGTTTCAATTGGAGGATTGTTTATTTCTTGGTTTGTAGGATGGTACCTTCCTGGACTTGAATATAATAATCAAAAAGTAGAAGCCGCTTTTAGAAAAGATCTTGTTCTAGCAGAGGATGATAAATCCTATGCTCAGCCAGAGAAACTATGGGAATTATTTATAGGTATAAGATTCAACTATCATCGTTTATTTAAGCATTATAGTTATTTCAATGCTTGGATGAATACTTACGATCAATTTATGGTTATAGTGCCTTACCTCATAGTTGGACCAGGTTTATTTACAGGGTTAATTATGCTTGGAACAGTCACACAAGTCAGTAATGCATTCCAAAGAGTTCATGGTGGCTTTGCACTATTCCTGCATAACTGGACAACTATTACAGAATTACGTTCAATATGGAGACGCTTGACTGAATTCGAAAAAAACCTAACACTCTATGAAAACAAAAATTCTGAATTAAAGCATAAATAATCTATTATAATGATGGTGGCTTTGTCTTAATTAAAGAATCTCTAAGTTGTAATTTATCAAACCACCTATCTATATTAGTTCTTTTTATATTATACTTAGATTTAGGATTTCTTTTTATAGTTCCTATCAAAGTTGCAATACTTATTTCACCTAAATCTATAATATCAGAACTTGAAGATGAATAATTAACCACTTCTTCTTCTAAAACTGCTAAACCTCTTTTTACTTTATCATCTAAAGCGTTAATATAATCTGGTAATCTTTCCTCTTTTTTTCTTTTGTTTTCATGATTTGTAAGCCTTAAAGAATCTATAACCTCCTGCACTAGAGCATCTAGCTTTAACGCTTTTATTTTATCTTTTGTACTATTAGGAACAATTGGTGGAGCACTTCCAATACTATCCAAATAATGTACTATTACAGTACTATCATAAATAGCCTCCCCACTTTCTGTAATTAATGTAGGAATTCTGCCGGATGGATTATAATTAGTTATATCATTTTCTATTATTTTTAGAGTTTTTTCTGCAAACCCAATATTAACTTCAATTAGTTCAATTTGCTTATCAATACCCCTTTCAATAGCCGCAATTCTAACTTTCCTTGCAAAGGGTGACCAATCTACATGATATAACTTCATTAAGTTATCCTATTCTACAATTTTGATTAAGCTACTAAAAGGAGCTATCATATAAACCACCATCTAATAAAATATTTTGGGCAGTCATATATCCAGCTTGATTACTGCATAAGAACGCACATGTTTCTCCAAATTCATTTGGGGATCCAAATCGTTGCGCTGGTACACTAGAAGCCATTCTATCGGCTACTACATTTTCACTTTCATTTCCCATTTGAGCCATAGAGTTTACACCTTGCCTTAATCTATCTGTATCGAAAAAACCTGGAAGTATGTTATTAATTGTAACATTTTTATCTGCTACAGATCTTGCTACACCTGATAAAAAAGCTGTTAAACCTGCTCTAGCTCCACTAGATAAGTCCAGTCCCACAACAGGTCTTTTCACAGATACTGAAGTAATATTAACAATTCTACCAAATTGTCTAGAAGCCATCCCATCTATAACACTTTTAACTAATTCTATAGGGGTTATCATATTCATTTCTAAGCCTTCAAGCATAGAATCTCTATCAATTTCTCTAAAATCTTTAAATGGTGGCCCTCCATTATTGTTTACTAATATATCTGGTTCTGGACATGCTTCTAATAATTTAGCCCTTCCCTCAGATGTGGAAACATCACAAGCAACAGCATTAATTTTTATACCAGGTGCTACTTCAAGAATTTCAGCTTTTGTTTTTTCTAGAACTTCTTCATTTCTTCCATTCAAAATAATATTAACTCCATTAATTGCTAATGAATAAGCGCACGCCTTTCCTAGCCCTCTACTTGAAGCGCATATAATTGCTGATTTCCCTTGTATTCCTAAATCCATTTTTTTATCCTTTTTTATTTTAACCAGTTTGGTATTGGTAAGTTTTTTGATTCTAAAAAATCTTTATTAAAAATTTTACTTGAATATCTTGTTCCATTATCACATAAAATTGTCGCAATAGTATGACCTGGACCTAATTTTTTTGCAAGCTTAACAGCCCCTGCTATATTAATTCCTGAGGAAGGACCAACTGATAAGCCTTCATTTTTGACTAAATTATAGATTATATTTAATGCTTCACTATCCTCTATTTGATAAACATCATCTATCTGAGCATCTTTCAAATTATTAGTTATTCTGCTTTGTCCTATTCCCTCAGTAATAGAAGATCCAGATGGATTAGCTTTTCCTTCTTTTATCCATGAGTGCATCCCAGACCCATGAGGGTCTGCACAAATAATTTTAATATTTTTATTCTTATATTTTAAACCTTCTGCAGTACCTGCAAGAGTCCCGCCTGTACCTACTGCAGCAACAAAAGCATTAATAGTGTGATCTGTTTGTTTCCATAATTCTAGAGAAGTGCTTTCAATATGAGCTAATTTATTAGCTGTATTATCAAATTGATTAGCCCAGAATGCCTTATTATCTTTTGCTACTTTTTCAGACAATCTAATGTAATTATTTGGATTTGAATATGGTACAGCAGGCACTAATTTTAATTCTGCACCTAAGTCTCTCAACACTGCTATTTTTTCTTTACTTTGTGTTTCAGGCATAACAATTAGTGTTCTATAACCTAAAGCTTGCCCTATAATAGTTAAACCGATTCCTGTATTTCCAGCAGTTCCCTCAACTATTAATCCACCATCTTCAAGTAAACCTTTTTTTTCAGCATCTTTAATAATCCATAAAGCAGCCCTATCTTTAACAGACTGGCCTGGATTTAAAAACTCAGCTTTACCTAATATATTACATCCGGTTTCTTCAGAGACTTGCCTTAACTTTATTAAGGGCGTGTTTCCTACTAAAGAAGTTATGTTGTCTGTATATTTTATCATGCATAATATTATATACTAAATAATTATTTAGGAATATTATTATATTCACCTTCTATAGTTAAATATTCATTATTACTTGTATAAAATTTATCAGAGTTTGAATTTAATAAAGTCTCTAGCATTGAAGGAATGGTAATATTATTTTCCTTACACTTATTTATAATGTTCATAGGACCTAGTTCATCCATCATTTCAAATGGTCCTTTAGACCATGCAAAGCCCCAGCGCATAGCTCTGTCAATATTAACTATATCATCAGCTATTTCTGGAATTAAATTTGCAGCATATAATAATGTTGAGCCCATTACTTCCCAAGCATAATTACCTCTTGTACTATCTTCTAAGATCATGCTTAAATCACCTTCAGCAGAGGATTTTACTGCGTCTCTCCATAAAGACGTATCTAAATCAAATACTTCTTTTTTCTTATCTCCATTATCTAGCTTTTGCATTCGATAGAAGCCTCCACCAGTTTTTCTACCCAGTTGGCCTCTATCAAACATATTCTGTTCTTCTACTGGAAGATTAACATAATTTTTACCCATATCTCCTTCTGGCAAATTAACTGCTAAGTTCTTTCCTACTGAGTGCATAACGTCTAGGCCTATAAGATCAACTAATCCGTAAAGTCCTGTAGGGGGAAGACCTATTGGTCTTGACATAATTCCGTCAATTACTTCTTGGCTTAATCCTAAACCCCTAGCATTACTTCCTTCGTGTAAACCTTTTAAAATTAAGTAACATCCAATTCTATTTCCTATAAAATTTACTGTGTCTTTTCCATAAACAACGCCCTTACCCATAACATCTGTTAAAAATTCACTTAAATTATTCATAACTTCTTTTGATGTTTTTTCACCTGGTATAAGTTCGCATAATTTCATGACTTTTACAGGGTTAAAAAAATGTGTAATGCAAACATCATTAAGAAGTCTATTTGGCATATTTTCTGTTATATCCCGTAAAGGTATTCCTGATGTATTAGAACTAACAATAGATCCATCTTTTCTATACTTCTCAATTTTTTCAAAAATTTCACGTTTAATATTTAATTTTTCAACAACTACTTCACAAATCCAATCATAATCTTTAATTAATTCAAAATTTTTATCAAATGATCCTATATGCACATTATTAATTTTACTTAAATCACTTAGCATAGGAGCTCTTTCAGCTATCATACTATCCTTACCCTTTTGTGCAGCCTCTTCATTTATATCTAATAAAAGAACTTTATAATCTTTATCTGCTGCTAAAGCAGCAATTCCCGCGCCCATTGTACCTGCACCTAAAACTGCTATAGAATTAATTTTAGAAACCATAATTTTCTCCAATATTAGAAATAATTCATATAAAAAATTTATATTTTCTGATAATAATAATAATTATAAATAAAATAGGTTTAATAATTATGACATCATCAAAATTCTATAAATTTAATACCTTAAGCCTCCATGCGGGTCAAGAACCAGATCCAAAAACTGGATCTAGGGCAGTTCCTATACATCAAACATCCTCTTATGTATTTAATGATACTGATCATGCAGCATCATTATACAATTTAGAGCAACCAGGACATATTTATTCAAGAATATCCAATCCTACTGTAGCAGTATTAGAAGAAAGAATGGCTGCTTTAGAAGGTGGCGTAGGAGCAATTGCAACTGCAAGTGGCATGGCTGCATTCTTTCTAACTATCGCAACTTTAATGGATCAAGGAAGTCATATAGTAGCTTCAAACTCTATATACGGAGGAACTCATAATATTCTCTCCTATACACTTCCAAGATTTGGTATAACGACTACGTTTGTAGACCCTGAAAACCCCAATAATTTTAAAGAGGCTATACAAGATAATACTCGTTTAATATTTGCAGAAACAATAGGGAATCCAAATATTAATGTTCTCGATATAGTGAATATATCTAAAATAACTAAAGAAGCTAATCTTCCTTTTATGGTAGATAGTACTTTTACAACACCTTACTTAATGCAACCCTTAAAATTAGGTGCTGATATAGTAATGCATTCACTTACAAAATTTATTGCAGGACATGGCATAGCTATAGGTGGTGTTGTTGTCGATAGTGGTAAATTTATTTGGAAAAATAGTGATAAATTTCCAAACTTAACTGAACCTTATGCTGGTTATAATAATATCGTATATGAGCAAGAGTTTGGTGTTAATGCGTTAATAATGAGAATGAGATCAGAAGGCATGAAAGATTTTGGAGCATGCTTGAGTCCTATGAATGCATTTCATATACTTCAAGGCCTTGAAACACTTCCTGTAAGAATGGACAGACATATACAGAATGCACAACAAGTTGCTGAGTACTTAAATACTTGTGAAGAAATTGATTGGGTTAATTATCCGTCCTTAAAAAATAATAAAAATTATCAAATTGCACAAAAATTACTTCCTAAAGGCGCAGGAGCAATTCTTAGCTTTGGAATAAAAGGTGGAAAAAAAGCAGGGAAAAAATTTATTGAAAATACTACTTTATCCTCACATCTTGCAAATGTTGGAGATGCTAAAACATTAGTAATTCATCCAGCATCTACTACTCATCAGCAAATGACTAATGATGCACTAGAAAAGTCAGGTATCAAAGAAAACCTCATTAGAATATCTGTAGGTATTGAAGATATATCAGATATAATTAATGATTTAAAACAAGCAATCAAAGCATCTCAGAGAGAATAAAAATGAATATATTAGTTGATAATTATAAAGTTAATATTAGAACCGGCGGATACAATATAAATAAAAATAAAAAACCTACGCTATTATTGATACATGGTGCAGGTATGGATGGCACTGTTTGGCAAATGCAAACAAGGTACTTATCAAACAAAGGAATTAATGCACTTGCGGTGGACTTACCTGGTCATGGTTCATCAGAAGGTCCTTCACTTAAATCAATATCTGAAATGAGTAATTGGGTAATTAAACTATTAGATTTACTAAGTATTGACTCTGCTGTAATGGCAGGACATTCAATGGGGTCGCTAATTGCCATAGAAACAGCTAAAAATTATAAAAATAGAGTGCAAAATATTATTTTAATGGGGACCGCATCCTTGATGCCAGTGCATCCAGATTTAATTAGTGCTGCTAAAAATAATTTATCTATAGCAGCAAATTTAATTACTGATTGGAGTTTAGGAAAAACTCAGCATATTGGTGATAATCCATCTCCAGGGTCATGGATGATTGGATCTTCTATTCAGCTTATTATGAATTCTAGTAAAGGTGTCTTAGCCCAAGACTTAATAGCATGTAATGAATATTTAGATGCTCCCAATTCAGCGAAAGATATTAATCAAGAAGTATTAATAATTTCAGGAAAAGAAGATAAAATGACCCCTGCAAAAAAAGCTAAAGAACTTTCTAATATCTTTAAAAAATCTAGGATGGTAGTAATTGAAGATGCAGGACATATGATGATGATGGAGCAACCTATTAAAGTTACTCAACTAATATATAAACAATTCTGTTAAATTATAAATTTGGAAATTTTACATATGAATAAATTAATAAAAATTATTACCATACTATTAGTAACATTCTTAATAACTAAAATTAGCTATGCGGAATGCTTGACTGATCAAAAAATTAAAGAAATAATTAGTGGTGCACCATTAACCCCTATCACTGGCATAAGTGGTGATATAACTTTAGAAGATGCTTATTGTAGTCAAAAAAAGTATATAAATATTTTAAAAGACTTAAATGGAAAGCCAGTAGGTTATAAAGTTGGATTCACAGGAAAATCTACTCAAGAACGTTTTAAAATCTTGACACCCGCAACTGCCGTACTTTTTGAACATATGTTTGTAAAAAATGGTTCCTCTATAGATAGAAATTTTGGGCATAGAGCTTTAATTGAACCGGATTTAATGATGATAGTTAAAGATTCAAAAATTATGAATGCAACTAATGCTATTGAAGCATCAAAACATATATCTTCGATACATCCCTATATAGAAATGCCGGCATTACAAATAGCAAAAGGGGAACCTATTACAGGAGGAGTTATTGTAGCTATTAATATGGTAGCAACAAAAATGGTTATGGGCCCAGGCATATTAATGCAGTCGAATATAGAATTTATTGAATCTTTAGCTACTATGGAAACTATATTTGAAGATGAAATGGGCACAATTATACAAAAATCTCCTGGGTCTACTTTAATGGGAAATCCGATGAATGTTGTGTTATGGTTAGTAGAAGAGTTTAATCGTAAGGGTATAATTTTAAAAGCTGGAGACAGATTAAGTCTTGGATCAGTTGGAAAGTTATTTCCCTTAAAAGATGAAAATAAAACGTATACCTATAGCCTAAATGGTATTTCAAAAATTCCAGCAAAAGTATCTATTAAGGTAAACTAATTATGGGTAGAATAGTATTTATTAATGGTAATTATGTAGAAGAAAAAGATGCAAAAATTTCTGTTTTTGACAGAGGTTTATTATTTGCAGATTCAGTTTATGAAGTTACAGCTGTAATTAATAATAGGTTAATTGACTTTCCTGCTCATGTAGAAAGATTAAATAGATCACTAAAAGAACTTGATATTCATCATGTTTTTAATCAGGATAATCTGCTTGAAATGCATAAAAGCTTACTCGATAAAAATCCATTTAAGCATCAGGAAGGTTTCATATACTTGCAAGTATCTAGAGGATCAACTGAAAGAGATTTTTTAATAACTAAGAAAACTCTTTCTCCAAATATATTTGCTTTTACTCAAGAAAAAAATCTAACAAACCTAGATATAAAAGGTTTAAAAATTATAACAAAAAATGATTTAAGGTGGCAAAGAAGAGATATTAAAACTACACAACTTATATATGCTTCCTTAAGTAAAACAGAGGCTCATAAATTAGGTGCTGATGATGCATGGTTTATAGATGAAGATGGCTTTGTTAATGAAGGGACCTCTAATAATTCTTACATAATAGATAATAATAATACTATTATTACTAGGAATTTATCTAATAAATTATTGCCTGGAATTACTAGGCAAACTATATTAGAGGTCGCTAAAAAATTAAAACTAAATATAGAAGAAAGAGCCTTTAAGGTAAGTGAAGCGATATCCGCCAATGAAGCTTTTATATCTTCAGCAACTACATTAATTTTACCGGTAATTGAAATTGATAACAATATAATTGGAAATGGCAATATAGGACCAATAACAAAAATATTAAGAGATACTTACATAAAAATTAGTAAGCATAATTCTATATAGTTATCAAATAAGTTTGTAATATAAATACTATCTATATAAAATATTTTTAGTTTAATTATTTTTTTAAAGTATATAAGATAAACTGCATTACTAAATAACTGGAGATATTTATGCTAATTAAATCAAAGCCTTTAGAAGTATTAATTCAATCTATATTTAAAAAGGCGGGATGCAAGAAGCAAGAGGCTGATAGAATTTCTCATTATTTAGTAAAAGCTAGCTTAGTAGGTCATGATAGTCATGGTGTTATTAGAACACCCCGTTACGTAGATATGATTAAGGATGGACAAATGCTAGCAAATGTAAAACCAAAAATAGTATTAGAAAGTGATAACTTTGGCATCATTGACGGAGGTGATGGTTTTGGTCAAACAATAGGTCCATATGCATGTAAACTAGGTATAAAAAAAGCTAAAAAATTTGGTAATTCAATAATAGCTGTAAAAAATTCTGGCCACCTAGGGCGTATTGGAGATTTTTCAGAGATGGCAGCCGAAAAGAATATTATTTCCATACATTTTGTAAATAGTATTGCAGGTTTACTTGTATCACCATTTGGATCTTTTGAAAGAAGGTTTTCAACCAACCCTTTTTCTGCAGGAGTACCTATAAAGAATAAAAAGCCTTTTATTTTAGACTTTGCTACTTCTTTAGTTGCTGAAGGAAAAGCATATGTAGCTCATCAAGGTGGTAAAGGAATACCTAAAGACGCCCTAATAAATTCCAAGGGACAGGATACCAACGATACTAGTGTTATCTATGGAACAAAGGACCCAAATGCAAAAAGTTCAAGAGGAGGAACAGGAGCATTAAAACCATTTGGCCTTCATAAAGGTTCTGGATTATCTTTTTTATGTGAATTCCTTGCAGGAGCTCTGACAGGAAGTGGTATGGGCAGACATGATCCATCTAAACCATTTAGAAATGGCATGCTTTCTATTTATATAAGACCTGAAAAATATGTTAAGCAAACTGACTACGATAAAGAAATTAAGAGATATATAAAATTTTTTAAATCAGCCCAACCTATTGTTAAAGGTGAAGAAATATTAATGCCAGGAGAAAATGAATTATTATATCAAAAAAATAGATTAAAAAATGGAATACCATTATCTAAAATTACTTGGAAAGCTATAATAGATACAGCAAAATCTCTAAATATTGAAGATCAATTCATTCATAAATGTTTATGAATTAAATTTTTGTGAGACTCTATGAATAAATCACCTCTAAGTTTTTTTGGAAAGTACCTAAGCATATGGGTTAGCTTATGTATAATAACTGGGATATTATTAGGAAATATATTTCCATTTATTTTTCAATTTATTGCAAATCTTCAATATGAAAATGTAAACATGATTGTTGCCCTCTTAATTTGGGTAATGATATATCCAATGATGGTTCAAATTGACTTTTCTAGTTTAAAAAATATAGGAGATAAACCTAAAGGATTATGTATAACATTAATAATTAACTGGCTTATAAAACCCTTTACAATGGCTGCCTTAGGTATTTTATTTTTTAAATATTTATATGCAGGTTGGATACCAGAAACTGAAGCTAAAGAATATATAGCAGGCCTAATATTATTAGGTATTGCACCATGTACAGCGATGGTATTTATTTGGAGCAAGTTAACTAAAGGAGACCCTAATTATACTTTAATTCAAGTATCAGTTAATGATTTAATTATGATATTTGCCTTTGCTCCATTGGCAGCAGTTCTATTAGGTATAACTGATATACTAGTACCTTGGAAAACATTAATATTATCTGTAATTCTGTATGTATTAATACCCTTGGTAATAGGTATAATTACTAGAAAATTATTAATTGGAATAAATAAAAATTCATTACAAAGATTTAGCAGAAAGATAGAGCCTTACTCAATACTAGGGCTATTATTTACTGTAATTTTATTATTCGGTTTTCAAGCTGAAATGATCCTTAGCAAACCTATTATTATATTATTAATAGCAATACCTCTTATAATACAAAGTTATGGGATTTTTATTTTAGCATATGGATGGTCTTATTTATGGAAGGTTCCTCATAATATTGCAGCTCCAGCATCATTAATTGGTACATCTAATTTTTTTGAATTAGCAGTAGCTGTTGCTATTACTATATTTGGATTAAACTCAGGAGCTGCACTTGCTACAGTAGTTGGAGTTCTGGTAGAAGTTCCGGTAATGTTAACTCTGGTTTCTATAGCAAATAAAACAAAACATAAATTTCACAACTAAAAATTAGCTAACGTTCTCTATTACTCCATTATTTTCTTTCCAGGAATTAAAACCTCCTTGAAGATGAAGGACAGGCTTTAAGCCCATCTCAATAGAAACTTTTCCAGCTAAGGCTGACCTCCAAGCGCTCGCACAATAAAATATATACGTTTTATTTTGATTAAAAATTTCCTTATGATAAGGACTATTTGGATCAATCCAAAACTCAAGCATACCTCTCGGGCAAGAAAAAGCACCTGGTATCTTACCTTCTCTTTTTAACTCTCTAAAATCTCTAATATTAATAAATAAATAATTATCATTATTTATTATCTTTTTAGCCTCTTCTATAGAAATAGTATCAACTATAATATTTGCTTCATCTACAAACATTTTTACGCTTTTTGTAATTTTTTGATACATGATAAATATCCAATCATTAAAAAATTATAAATTATTAATAGTAACATATTGCATTAATTTCAGTATCTTTTTAAGTTGTATTTTTATACAGTTTTAAATAATAAATACTTAAGAATGGAATATTAATGCCTGACATATTAAATTTTTTATCTAACAGGAGATCTATTACAGCAAAAATGATGAATCCTGGCCATGTAATACCAGAGGACTTAAAACATATATTAAATGCTGGATTAAGAATTCCTGATCATGGAGGCTTAAAGCCATGGAAAATTATAGTAATTGATGGAGATAGAAGAAAAATATTTGATGAAGAGGTAATACTTAAGGAATATAAATCTAATAATAATGATACTACTGCTGAAATGATAAAAATGGAATCAACAAGATTTCAAAGAGCACATACAATAATTGCCGTTTTATCATCTCCAATAGAACATCCTAAAATATGTGAGTGGGAACAAATATTATCAGCTGGGGCAATGTGCACAACTATATTATACGCTGCACAATCTCTTGGATATGCATCGCAATGGATTACTGAATGGTATGCGTATAAAAAAAATGTAATATTAGCATTAGGAGGAGACCCTGTTAAAGATAAAGTTGCTGGTTTTATATATATAGGTGAAAAAGATAGAGACCCCAAAGAACGAGTTAGGCCAGCGCCTAAAGATTATATAAGTTATTTTTAAAATGAATTGGTTGGTGAGCCCTGCAGGATTCGAACCTGCGACAAGCTGATTAAGAGTCAGCTGCTCTACCAACTGAGCTAAGGGCCCTTATTTACAATCTAATAAAAATTAATTTAAAAGAAGACAATATAGCAATTACAATATAAATAATCTATATAAATAATCTACATAAAATAATTTAAAATAATAATGGTAAGCAATGATTAGAATTCAAGATTTATCTATATCTTTTGATGGAAAAGAAATATTTTCAGATGTTAATTTTCATATTAATCCTAAAGAAAAAATAGGGCTAATTGGCAGAAATGGTAGTGGTAAATCAACATTTTTGAAAATGCTATTAAATCAAATAGAGCCCGATTCAGGATTAATAGAATTATCTAAAAATTATAGAATAGGTTTTTTAGAACAACATATAACATTTACCCATGATACAATTATTGATGAAGTTTGTAGTATTCTAACAGAAGATAGAGAATATGAAATATGGAAAGGTGAAAAAATCTTAAATGGTTTGGGTTTTACAGATGAAGAGATGCTACAAGATCCAAAATTATTTTCAGGTGGATTCCAAGTTAAAATAAATCTTGCAAAATTATTGTTATTAGAACCAAATTTATTATTATTAGATGAGCCTACTAACTATTTAGATATCCATTCTATTAGATGGTTAAAGAAATTTCTTATTGATTGGCAAGATGAAATTATATTAATTACTCATGATAGAGCTTTTATGGATAGTATAATTAGTCATACTCTAAATATTCATAGAGGTAATTTTCGTAAAATATCTGGCAACACTGTTAAGATTAAAGATCAAATAAGCCAAGAAGAAATTATATATGAGAAAACAAGAGTAAATCAAGAAAAACAAAGACAAAAAACACAAGAATGGATAGATAGATTTAAAGCTAAAGCTTCTCAAGCTACTAGAGCTCAATCAAAAGCTAAAATGTTAGATAAACAAGAAGTACACGAGAAACTTAGCGATGTTAACACCTTAGATTTTAAATTTAATTACTCAGAATATAGAAGTAAAGAAAGTTTACTAAATGCAGAAGATTTATCATTTGGTTATGAACAAGATAAATTACTACTTAAAAACCTATCTATTAAAGTGAATAAAGGTGATAAAATTTGTGTTATAGGAAAAAATGGTAAAGGGAAATCAACTTTATTAAAGTTATTGCATGATGAATTAAAATCTTTATCTGGCGCTATAACAAAACATGAGAAAACAAAGATTGGATATTTTGGGCAGATGAATATTGATCGCTTAAATAAATCTAATTCTGTATATCAAGAAGTTCAAAGTGTAGATCAACATATTACAGAAACTATAGTTAGAAGAACTTGTGCACATATGATGTTTTCAGGTGATTCAGCAGATAAAAAAATTTCAATCTTATCTGGAGGAGAAAGAAGTAGGGTAATGCTTGGTAAAATTTTATTAAAACCAGTTAATCTTCTTTTTTTAGACGAACCAACTAACCATTTAGACATGGAATCTACAGAAGCTCTAATGAATGCTGTAAATAATTTTCAAGGCTCCGTCATGATGGTTTCACATGATGAACATTTTTTAAAGAAAATAGCTAATAAATTAATTATTTATGATAATGGTAAAGTATTTAACTACAATGGGACATACAAAGAGTTTATTAAAAATGTTGGCTGGAAAGATTCATAATACTTTACCACCCTAATATTCCATCATGGTACCTTGATAAAACTTTGTTCCTATTAATATAAGCATTTGAGACTAGGCCTAATCCAAACATAACACATAACATTGAAGTACCACCATACGATACTAATGGCAGAGGCACTCCAACAACTGGTATCAAACCACTAACCATTGCTGTATTAATAAATACATAATAAAAGATATTTATTGAGACACCAATAGAAATGAAACAGGCAAATCTACTTTTACAAATTAAACCTATAATTAACGAATAAAATATTATGATTATAAATAAAAAAAGTAAAGTCAGCGTGCCAAGAATTCCAAACTCTTCAGCCAATAAAGTAAAAATAAAATCTGTTTGCATCTCAGGAAGAAAATTTAAATGACTTTGTGTTCCTTGTAAGAACCCTTTGCCAAATAGTCCACCAGAACCCAACGCAATCTTAGATTGTATTATATGATAACCACTTCCAAGTGGATCTCTTAGTGGGTCTAAGAAAGTTAAAACTCTATTCTTTTGATAATCATATAAGAAAAATATCCATAATAAAGGTGCTAATATGCTAATTATAATTGCACTACCTACAAAAAACCATATTGATAAACCTACTACAAATAATATAGTAAGACCTGCTATAACGATTATTAAAGAACTACCTAAATCTGGCTGTAAGAAAACTACATATGCTGGTAGTAATATTAAAAATGAAGAATAGATAAAATTTTTGCAATTAATTAAAAAATTTATATCCTTTTCAGCATGAAAATATCTAGCTAAGGCAAGCACAAGTGAAAACTTTACTAACTCACTTGGCTGTAAATTAAAAAAACCTAAATTTAACCATCTTTGTGACCCCATACCAGTATTACCATAAAAATTAACTAGAATTAATAAAAATAGACTAAAAATATAAATATAATATGAACTACCTATCCAGAATTTAATGCTTACAAGTGATACAAACATATAGATACCAATTGCTATAATAAACCTTATTAATTGCTTACTGCCCCAGGGATCCATTGAACCTCCGCCTGCTGAATATAGAAGACACAACCCAATAGTGAAAATAAGTATAGATAAGATTAATAAAATATAATTTATATAAAGTAATCTGGTTGATTCTATTGATATTAATTTTAAAATATTATTAAACATATATAAATTAAGATACTATAAATTTAGTATCTATACCTTCAATAACTTTTCTGGATGCAATTAATAAATCTCTGCCAATAGGCGCTGCATTGGCAGAACCTCCTCCAGCATGTTCCAAAACTACTGCAGTAATATACTTAGGTTTTTTAAATGGTGCAAAACCTATAAATAAGGCATGATCCCTTTTGTTAAATGGAAGATCCTTATTTTTTATAATACCTGTTTCTCTTTCTTTCGTAGATATTATTCTTACCTGTGAAGTTCCAGTTTTTCCTGAAATAGAAAATTCTTTATCAATAGATCTACTCTTCCATGCAGTTCCTTTTGCAGTGTTAACAGCACTATACATTGACTTTTTAATAATATTTAAATGCTCTATCTTAAAACTATTAAATTTCTTTATTGAATTATCTGATACAGTATTTGTAGATAAGGGTTTAACTATTCTAGGCTCAATTATTTTACCATCGTTAATCAAATTTGCGGTCATAATTGCTAACTCTAAGGGAGTAGATAATAAAAAACCTTGCCCAATACCAACATTTAAAGTTTCTCCTTTTTGCCATTTCTCATCATAGTTTTTTTCTTTCCATTTTTTATTTGGAACTATACTCTTAGAAATACCAAAATATTCATCATAGTACGAACCAAAACCTAATAGTTTAGCAGTTTCTGCAATTTTTTCAATTCCTAATTTAAGTGCTATTTCATAAAAATAAACATCACAAGACTGTGCTATTGCATCTGTTAGATTTACTTTGCTATGACCACTTCTATTCCAGCAATGAAAATCTCTATTTCCTAAAGTATATGAACCGTTACAAAAAAATTTATCAGTTTCCTTAATAATTCCATACTTTAATGCCGCTAATGCAACTACAGGCTTAAATGTTGATCCCGGAGGATATAAACCATTAATAGCTCTATTAATTAACGGTGAGTTTTGAGAATTAATAATATCTTGCCAGTCTGATTCTTTTAAATTTTTAGAGAATATATTTGGGTCATATGAAGGACTGGATGCGGAGGACAATATATCTCCATTATTTGCATCTATTATTAAAGCAGCTCCAATATTTGGTCCAATCATTTTATGTGTATAATCTTGTAATTCTGAATTAATTGTTAATTGTACATTATTACCTTCTTTACTTTTCTCTAAGTTTAATCTCCTTACATAGTTTCCTTTTGCGTTTACTTCTATTTGTTCTATTCCAGGTATACCGCGTAAATAACTATCATATACTTTTTCAATACCAGTTTTTCCAGTAGTGAATTTACCATTGTATTTTGATTTAATATACTTACCTGAATTATTTGATGTGTAACCTAATATATGAGCATAATAGGACCCTCTATTATATTCTCTAATAAAAGAAAGTTCTATATTAACACCTTCTAGCCTATGTCTATTCACTTGAATTATAGATACCTCTTTCCAGCTTAAATGTGTCTTTAGAGGAATTAAAATACTTTCCTTAGATTTTTTTAAGGCTCTATAAAATAATTTAATTTCTTGCTCATTAATGTTAATTAAACTTTTTATAGAATTAATAATTAAAGGTGTACTAGTTATTAGGGAAGGGTTTAAAGTTAATGTAAATATTTTTCTATTATCAGCTATAATATTTCCTCTAGAATCTAATATTTTTCCCCTGATAGGAGCATGTAAAACTATATTAATTCTATTGTTATTTGCTAAAGTCTTATACTTTTGTCTGTCTACTACTTGAAGTTTATATAACCTTCCTGTGATAATAGAAAAGATTAATAATTTAAAACCTCCTATTAGGATTATTCTTCTAATTACCTTGTCTCTTATTTTTTTTTCATTAAACATTTATGATTTGTACATTTTCTTTAATAAAAATAATTGAAAAAATATAATTATAGGAGCGATAGCAAGAGATATAAAAAATTGATATATATGGGTATAATAATTATATACATTTATATATATTAGAGATTGAGTCATACTATGTAACATTAACCATATAATTAAACTTATTCCTATATACAGAAGAGTTATAAAAGTATTTATATTTTCTAGCCGTAATAATAATTTTATTATTGTTACTCTAATTATTATGTTGGCTAAACATGACACTCCTAGCACTGATCCATATAATGAATCGTTAAAAATTCCTATCATTATTAAAGCCATCCAGCCCATATTATCAGGTTTGTATATTATCCAAAATGCTAACGATATAACACCTAATAGAGGAGCTATTTCTTCAGAGCCAGCCGGCATAATAGGAGATACAGAGACTAAACTAAAAATTAAAGTAATAAAAATAGGCATTATTTTATATAAATTAAATAATATATACGAATATAAGGTCATAATACTTCTATACCTTAGTCATAGAATATAGGATCAACATCAATACCTCTATTTTCTGGGGCCCAATCTATTATCTGTACATAGCTTAAACTATGTAATTTTTTACTTGGTTCTACAATTACATTACCATCTGGCTTAACTTTTATTATTCCTATAAATAAGCCAGCTGGATACATATTACCGTCACCAGAACTAAAAACTTTATCACCTTCTTTTATTGATGCAATTTCTATGTAATTAGTTATTTCTAAATAATTACTATTATTACCTGATAAAATAACTTTAACATCTTTATTCGGAATAAATGCTGGAATTTTAGTACTTATATCTGTTAAAGCAGTAACTCTAGATGAACTTATACCTAATTCGCTTATAAATCCTAAAATATTATTATTATATATAACTGGACTATATAAAGATATATTATTTTTTTTACCCGTCTTTAGTATTGCAGACCTATTAAAAGATGAATTACTATTAGAAATAATTTTTGCAGTTGTAAAATTATACTTGATGTCATTTGATAAATTTAAAAGTTTTTTTAGTTTTATATTTTCTGCATATAATATTTCATTTTTATTATAAATATTTTTTAAACTTTCAACTTCTTTAATTAATTCATTATTAATACTATAGGCATTCATTATATTATTTAAATTTGTAACAGATTTATTAATAGTGCTTATTGGAGAATATATACCATTAATAATATTACTAGAATAATCTATAATCTTTAATTTTATTGCACTACTAAGATTAGGATACATGTAAGATGAAAATAGTAAACTCAATGTAAATAATAATGAAATAAAAGTTAAAATTTTATTATTAATAGCTTTGTTTCTAATAACTTTTTGTACTCTTTTATAGTTAGACAGGCCTGTCATATTTTAATAACCCATAAAATAAATTTAATAAGCTGTTCTTAAGACTATTTTTAAGCTCTTCATATCATCTAGAACTTTACCTGTGCCTAAAGCAACACTTAATAATGTGTCTTCCGCCACAGTTACAGGTAAACCAGTAGCTTTTCTTAAAACTGAATCCATTCCTGATAATAAAGCACCACCGCCTGTTAATGTAATACCTCTATCTACTATATCTGCAGCTAATTCCGGTGCTGTATTTTCTAAAGCTCTTTTTACAGCTTCTATAATACTTCCTATAGGCTCAGATAATGCTTCTGCTACATTTCTTTGAGATAATATCAGTTCTTTTGGAACTCCATTTACTAAGTCTCTGCCTTTAACTGTGTATTTTTCACCATCACCATCTTCTGGGGCATAAGCACATCCTATACTTTTTTTAAGTCTTTCTGCACTCATACTTCCTATTAACAAATTATGATGCCTGCGCATATATGCTATGATAGATTCATCCATTTTATCTCCACCTACTCTAGCTGATTCAGCATAAACTATTCCACCTAAAGATAAAACTGCAACTTCTGTTGTTCCTCCACCTATATCAACTATCATGGAACCACTAGGTTCTGTTACTGGAAGTCCAGCACCGATAGCTGCAGCCATAGGCTCTTCTATTAAATAAACCTTCCTTGCACCTGCTCTCTCTGCACTTTCATGAATTGCTCTTCTTTCTACGCCAGTAGAACCTGATGGCACGCAGATTACAATAATAGGAGATGTAAAAGCTCTTCTATTATGAACTTTTTGTATAAAATGTTTAATCATTTCTTCAGCTATTTCAAAGTCAGCAATTACACCATCTCTTAACGGCCTTATTACATCTATATTTCCTGGTGATCTTCCCAGCATTTCTTTTGCTTCAATACCTACTGCTAAAACTTTACTTTTGCCATCAGTATTAACAATGGCTACAACTGATGGTTCATTAAGCACTATTCCCTGACCCTTCACATAAACCAGAGTATTTGCAGTGCCAAGATCAATTGCCATATCTGTTGACCATAACCCAAGTAATTTTGATAACATAAATTTATATTCCTTATTATTTAATTAGAGATTTACTTAGTAATGGTTGTTTTTCTCTTTTAACTATTAATTTATTTAAGGCTACAATATAAGCTCTAGCCGATGCAACCATCGTATCCGTATCAGCAGCTTGACCATTAACCGATCTTCCATCTTCTAAAAGCCTTACTGTTACTTCTGCTTGTGCATCTGTACCTTCAGTAACTGCATTTACAGCAAATAATTGTAAAGTATAATTTCCTTTTACCAATGATGATATACCTTTAAAAACTGCATCTACTGGACCGTCTCCTTTTATTTCTATTTCTTCAACTTTATTAAATACAGTTAAGCTAAGATTTGCTGTAGCTGGCCCATTTGATCCGCAAGCAAGGGATAAGGAATTAAATTTTACAAATTCTCCTGAATCTGAGATTCCATCATCAACTAAAGCTATAATATCATCATCAAATATATCTTTCTTTTTATCAGATAAATCTTTAAACCTTTGAAAAGCATCATTTAATTGATTATCGGAAACATCATAACCCAGCTCACTTAACTTAGACTTAAATGCATGACGTCCTGAATGTTTACCCATAACTAAGGTTGACTTATTTAAGCCAACAGACTCTGGAGTCATAATTTCATATGTACCAGCATGCTTTAACATTCCATCTTGATGGATACCAGACTCATGCGCAAAAGCATTTGCACCAACAATTGCTTTATTCGGCTGAACAGAAAAACCTGTAACAGCAGATAAAAGCCTTGAAGAACGTGTAATAACTTCTGTATTTATGTTTGTAGAAAATGGCAACAAATCCTTTCTAGTTTTAATTGCCATAACCACTTCTTCTAAAGAAGTGTTTCCTGCTCTTTCACCAATTCCATTAATAGTACACTCTATCTGTCTTGCTCCTTCTTTAAGAGAAGCTAAAGAATTTGCTACAGCAAGTCCTAAGTCATTATGACAATGTACACTAATAATAGCCTTATCAATATTAGGAACTCTGTTTTTAATCATTTTAATTAAAGACCCGAACTCTTCAGGTATTGCATAACCGACTGTATCTGGAATATTAATTGTAGTAGCACCTGCTGTAATAGCGGCTTCTATGCACCTACATAAAAAATCATGTTCTGTTCTAGATCCATCCTCTGGACTCCATTCCACGTCGTCAACTTTGTTTCTGGCATAAGAAACACTATCAATAACCATATCTAAAACATCATCAGGCTCCATTTGAAGCTTATATTTCATATGCAAAGGACTTGTTGATAGGAAAGTATGAATTCTTTTTCTTTTAGCATACTTTAAAGCTTCAGCTGACCTATCTATATCTTTATGTGCTGCCCTAGACAAGGAACAAATAATTGGTCCATCTAGAGTTTCAGATATTTTTTTTACAGATTCAAAGTCACCATTTGAAGCTATTGCAAAACCTGCTTCTATTATATCAACACCTAAAGCCTGTAATGTATCAGCTATTTTTAATTTTTCTTCTAAATTCATAGAGCAGCCAGGAGACTGTTCTCCATCTCTTAATGTAGTGTCAAATATTAAAACATTATCTTTAGAACTACTATTTACATTTTTGTTATTTTCAAATTTCATTTAAAACTCCCATAGAATATTATTGACTAAATTACCCAAAGTATTTTTTTAATACTTTGGGTAAGTAAGTCGATAGTGCAGAAATGATAAATCAGAACCACTAATGAATAATTCTATAATTAAATGAAATAATTTCATTTTTTTACTCTCACATTTACAATAAATACAATATGCGCTTAGAAAGATTAGGATTCAAGCATATTTTCAATAAATATGGAATTTAAATAAATAAATAAAAATTTAAATTTGTTAATTTTTATCCTTATCTACTAATTTTTGTTCTGCTATCCATGGCATCATAGCTCTTAGTTTTGAACCAACTTCTTCAAGCTGATGTTCAGCAGCTCTTCTTCTAGTAGCTTTGAAACTAGGCTGATTAACCTTACATTCTTGCATCCAATTTCTTGCAAATTTTCCTGATTGAATATCTTCGAGTATTCTTTTCATCTCATTTCTAGTCTCTTCTGTAATAATTCTCTTACCTGTTACGTAGTCTCCATATTCTGCAGTGTTAGAAATAGAATATCTCATATTAGCTAAACCACCTTCATACATAAGGTCTACAATTAATTTTACTTCATGCAAACATTCAAAATATGCCATTTCTGGAGCATATCCAGCCTCTACTAAAGTCTCAAAACCTGCTGTAATTAATTCTGATAAACCTCCACATAAAACAACCTGCTCACCAAATAAATCTGTTTCACATTCTTCTTTAAAAGTAGTTTCAATTATACCTGCTCTGCCGCCTCCTGTAGCACAACCATATGACAACCCAATATCAAGTGCATTAGATGATGCATCTTGTGCCACAGCTACTAATGATGGAACACCACCTCCTCTTAAGTATTCAGATCTAACGGTATGACCTGGGCCTTTCGGTGCTAGCATAAATATGTCTATATCTTTTCTAGGCTCTATAAGTCCAAAATGTATATTTAAACCATGCGCAAATCCCAATGCGGATCCAGCTTTCATATTATCTTTAAGGCTATCTTCCCATATTTCAGACTGAAGCTCATCAGGCGTAGCCATCATCATTATATCAGCCCACTTTGCAGCATCTGCAACATTCATTACTTCATACCCTGCTTCTTTAGCTTTTGATACAGAAGAAGAATCTTCTCTTAGAGCTATCCTAACATTTTTAACCCCACTATCTCTCATATTTGCTGCATGTGCATGACCTTGACTTCCGTAACCAATAACTACTACATTTTTTGCTTTAATTAAATTTACATCACAATCTCTATCATAATAAACTCTCATTTATATTCTCCATCTTTTATATTAGTATTTAACTATTCTTTAAATAATGCTTTCTCACCTCTGAGAATTGCAACTGCTCCTGTTCTAGAAACTTCTACTAAGCCTAAAGGATTCATCAATTTAATAAATGCATCTAACTTTTCAGCAGTACCCGTTAATTCAAAAACAAAGGACTGGTTTGAGCTATCAATAACTCTAGCACGAAAAATATCTGCTATTCTCAATGATTCAATTCTTCTTTCACCTTTAGCCTTTACTTTGACTAAAACTAGTTCCCTATTTACAAAAGCACCTTCCTTATTTAAATCTACAACTTTTCTTACTGGAACTATTCTTTCTAATTGAGCTTTAATTTGCTCAATTACCATAGCCGTTCCAGTGATCATAACTGTAATTCTTGATAAATTTTTATCTTCATCTACTTCTGCAACTGTTAAGCTTTCAATATTATAACCACGAGCAGCAAACATCCCTACTACTCTAGATAATACTCCCGATTTATTATCAACTATAACTGAAAATGTGTGTGTATTAATACTAGACAAATATAAACACCTTTCTAAAAAACCTAATAAGCTTTAATTACATTTAATTTATAGTAAAGTAAAATGATTAAAGCTTTAAAAGTATATAATATTTACACACAAAGTAAAAATTTATAGTTTATGTGTAGGAGGCTTAGAAACACCTACTGCCCAAATTGCAGAAATTTCATCAAATAATTTTCCATTTATGTAACCGTCTACTTCTTCATCGCTAATTGTTTTACTTGCTATTAAGCATGCAATTCCATGGACCATAGACCAAGCAGCATTTACTGCAGAACTTTTAGATACTCTTTTTCTAAAACTATCTTCATCTAAGTTATCTTTTATAGTATAAACAAATAATTTATGAAATTTATCATAATTATGTAACCTTTCTTCACCTGATAGAGGAAGAGAAAACATAAAAGTAAATATTTCAGGGTTTTCATTTGCATATTTTAAATAACATTTTCCTAAATTTATTAATTGCATATGAGAACTAAAAGTATTTTTTTCAACCTGCTCATGTAAATAAGTATAAAAAGTATTTTGACAATATAGAATAGATGTAATTATTAAAGATTGTTTGTCTGGAAAATGTTTATAAGGAGCTGCTGCAGATACATTCAATAATCTAGACGCATCTCTAATTGAAAAACTTTCTAATTTATTCTTTTTTACTACTTCTAGCACTTGACATATTAAGAGATTTTTAAGGTCACCATGATGATATTTTTTTTGTTTATCCATATCCACAAACCTTGATTATAACACAAGAATATAATCTTTAAAAATTTTATCTACAATAACCCCATTCCTTCTGAAGTTTGTGCCTCTTTCTCATCATGATCGTTTAATTTCATATCATTATGAGCTGCTCCGGCTGGTATCATTGGAAAAACGTTTTCCATTTTATCAACACACACATCCATTATTACTGGGCCATCATGATTCATCATTTCAGCAATAGAACTTTTTAAGTCTTTTGGATCAGTAACTCTCATACCCTTTATACCAAAAGAATTAGCTAAAGCTATGAAGTCAGGCAATGAATCTGAATAAGACTCTGAATACCTTCCTCCGTGAAAAAACTCTTGCCACTGCCTAACCATGCCCATGTATTCATTATTTAAAATAAAAACCTTCACGGGAATATTTAATTGTTTTAATGATGATAACTCTTGTATATTCATTAAAAAAGAAGCTTCTCCTGCAACACATACAACAGGTTTCTTAGGGTGCGCAACTTGAACACCAATAGCTGCTGGAAAACCATACCCCATAGTTCCTAAACCTCCAGATGTCATCCACCTATTTGGCTTATTAAAATCTAAATATTGTGCTGCCCACATTTGGTGTTGACCAACCTCAGTAGTTATATATGCATCTTGTCCCTTAAGTGCCTTATTAAGTTCTTGTAATGCTCTCTGTGGTTTAATAGATTTTTCTGAGTCAATAAAGGATAAGCAGTCTTTCCTTTTCCATTTATCGATAGTTTTCCACCATTTATCAATGCTATTTTTATCAACCTTACTTTTACTAGCTTTTAACTCTTTCATCAGCATTTTTAAAATATAATAACAATCTCCAATTACTGCCAAATCTACTTTAACATTTTTATTTATTGATGATGGATCAATATCAATATGTATTTTTTTAGAATTTGGAGAGAAATATTTTAAATTTCCTGTAATTCTGTCGTCAAACCTGGCTCCAACGCATAACATAACATCACAGTCATGCATGGCCATATTAGCTTCATATGTTCCATGCATTCCTAACATACCTAAAAAATTTTTATTATTAGCTGCGACTGCTCCTAAACCCATTAACGTTTGCGTAATAGGAATATTTGTATAATTTACTAAATCAGTTAATGCAGTAGAAGCTTTAACACCAGAATTAACTACGCCCCCTCCAGAATATATTATTGGCTTTTTAGCCTTAAGTAAAATATCTAAAGCTTGTTTAATATCATTCAATTTAGGTTTTTTAACAGGATCATATGAAACCATATTTCCTACTTTAATTTCCTTATAAGTAGTAACAGCATTTTGAACATCTTTTGGTAAATCTATTACAACAGGTCCTGGTCTTCCAGTTTTCGCTATATAAAACCCTTCCGCAATAGTATTTTCTAAATCATTAATATCTTTTACTAAATAATTGTGCTTTGTACATGAAGATGTAATACCAACTGTATCTGCTTCTTGAAATGCATCCGTTCCAATTAGATGTGTAGGCACTTGCCCTGTTAAGCACAATAAGGGAATACTATCCATAAGCGCATCAGTTAATCCTGTTATTGTATTTGTAGCACCTGGACCAGATGTTACTAATATTACACCAACTTTACCAGTAGAACGAGCATAACCTTCTGCCATATGAACTGCCGCTTGTTCATGACGAACTAGCACATGTCTAATTCTATTTTGTTTAAAAATAGCATCATATATAGGTAAGACAGCACCACCAGGGTATCCAAAAATAACTTCAACATCTAGATCGGCTAATGTTTTTATTATAATTTCAGAACCTGATAGTTTCATAATTTATCCAAATCTAGTTTTTTTAAAGTTTATTTAATTATTAATATAAACTTATTAATACAATTCTCTATATAAACACAAGATATTAGTGCAATATTTATCTATTTCATCTTCATAATTTTGTATTTCATAATCTTCTTTATATTGATGAGTAAACCAAGTATTTTGTCTTTTTGCATATTGATTAGTATGGTTTATTGTTATTTTAGCTGCCTCCTCTAAAGAAATTTCTTTTTTTATAAAAGATAGAAGTTCTCTAACACCATGTGCTTTCATAATTGGAAGGTTTGCATCAAAATTTTTAATTTTATCTACCTCTCCTAAAACATCTTGTTCCAACATTTTGTAAAATCTTTTATATATATTTTCTCTAAGAGTATCTCTGCTAGGAGACAACTTTATTTTTAAAAATTTATTAGAAATGACATTTTTAGATTTATCACTTTTTATCCAATCCGATAATGTTTTACCAGTTTGTAGCCACACACTATAAGCTCTAACAAGCCTTTGCTTATCATTTATATTAATATTATTTTCAATATTTGGGTCTTTACTTTTTACTATATTATAAAAATTTTCGAGCCCTTCTCTATGCAAAATTCTCTCTGCTTCATTTCTATATTTGCTTAACGTTGTTGGAATGTTATTTAAACCGTCCATCATTGCCTTAATATATAAACCTGACCCTCCAACTAAAATAGGTATACTGCCTAATTTTAAAGCTAATTTTATTTCCTCTAATGCTTTATTCTTCCATAAAACAGCTGAACATCTAGTATTTCCTGACATATATCCATATAACTTATGAGGAGCTAAATTTTCAGAAGAAATATCAGGCCTAGCTGTAATAATACGTAGCTCTTTGTATACCTGCATACTATCAAAATTAATAATTGTTCCATTTAGCTTTTTACATAATGAAATAGCTAATTCTGACTTACCAGAGGCTGTGGGGCCAGCTAAAACTACTATAGGACTGGATATATTTATATTAATATTATATATCCTTCCTAAATTAATTTTTGCTAATCTTTACAGCAATGTATGATAAATTGCCTTTTCTATTAATAAGAATTAAAGCAAAATCTCGTTCAGCATTTATTTCCTCAGCTACTCTCATTGAAACATCGCCTGGAGTATAAACTTTATTCTGAGAAATTTCGATTATAATATCTCCAGGAAGAATACCTTTATCTGCAGCATCAGTATCGGATTTAACATTTACAACTAGTACACCACTAATATTTTCAGGAATACCAAATTTTGACCTCATATCTTCTGTAATATTGGATAATAGAAGCCCTAATTCTAAGATTTCTTTAGTAACCACCTCATTACTTTGAGGAGACACTTTCTTTGATACTTTGATATCTTCCTCCATTTCACCAACAATAACTTGTAGTTTCATTGATCTACCATTTCTCCAAACCTCTACAGTAACTGGCTTATCAATCTCAGTTTCAGCCACTATTCTTGGAAGGCTTTTCATATCTTCAACATCTTTACCATCAAAATTAAGAACTATATCACCAGCTTTAACGCCAGACATCTTTGCAGGCCCCTCAGGCATTACACCCGAAATGAGAGCTCCTCTAGCTTTATCCATTCCTAAACTAGCCGCAATATCATCAGTAACTGTTTGAATTCTTACACCTAGCCAACCTCTTCTAGTCTTACCGTATTTTTTAAGTTGAAAAATAACACCTTTAGCTAAACTGGAAGGAACTGAAAAACCAATTCCAACACTACCTCCAGTAGGAGAAAATATTGCAGTGTTAATTCCAATTACTTCTCCATCTAAATTAAACAAAGGGCCACCGGAATTACCTCTATTTATTGATGCATCTGTTTGAATAAAATCATCAAATGGGCCCGCACTAATATCTCTTCCTCTTGCAGAAATAATACCCGCTGTAACAGTATTAACTAACCCAAATGGATTACCTATCGCTAAAACCCAATTACCCACTTTAGCTGTATCAGAGTCTCCCCAGTTCACAAATGGTAATTCATCATCAGTTTCTATTTTTAATAATGCTAAATCTGTTTTTTTATCCTTGCCTATCAATTTAGCAGTAAAAGTTCTACCATCCGTTAATATTACGTTTATTGATTTTGCATCTTCTATAACATGGTTATTTGTAACGATTAATCCTGAAGATTCTATTATAAACCCAGACCCCATTGCTTGCTTTGGTTGTTTTTCTCTAGGAGGTCTTTTATCACCACGTTTTTCAAAAAAGTCATTAAAAAAATCTTCAAATGGGGACCCAGGAGGAAACTGTGGAGCTCCTGGAGCATTCGGCTCTGATGACATAATAGTAGAAATGCTAACGACAGCAGGAGAAAGCCTAGACGAAAGCTCTGAAAAATCTGGAGGATAACTGTCCGCTAATGATAAAGAGCTAAATAAAAAAGTAAAAGTAATAAATATGGTAATTTTTTTGATTATTAATAAATTTTTAAACATGAATTATCCCTTAAAGAAAATTAATTTAATATTTATACTATGCACTTTTAAAGTTAATGACGCATTTCCAACATATTAAAATATGTTAATAATAAATATTTATCTATTTTACATAAAAATCATTGCATCCGATCACTTATATAAATATTAAACAAAATAAAGTATAATTATACCTATTAAACAAAAAATAAAACCTATAAACCTTATTTTGTCTGAACTTAATTTAAGAATAAAAATCGCTACTTTTTTCATATAATGTGGAAAAAGTGAGTATAATATTCCTTCGAATATAAAAACCAATGAAAAAGATAGTAATATTATATTAATAAGATCTAGTTCAAAACCCATCAATATTATTAATTAACTTTATTCATTAATATCATTAAAGAATTGAAAAAATGTACTATCAGGAGATAATACCATTGTAGTATCTCCATTATTTAATGCTATGCTGTAAGCTTTCATTGACCTATAAAAAGCAAAAAATTCAGGATCTTTGCTAAAAGCTTCGCCTAAAATCTTATTTTTTCCAGCATCACCTTGACCTTTAAGTATCTCTCCATCTCTTTCTGCATTAGCTAATAGAACAGTACGCTCCCTCTCAGATTCAGAAGTAATTTTTCTTGCCTCTTCATTTCCTTCAGCCCTAAATTGAGCAGCCTCCTGCTGTCTTTCTGTTTGCATTCTTCTAAAGATTGCTTCTGAATTAGCTGGAGGCAAATCTGCCCTTCTAATTCTAACATCTTCTACTTTTATTCCAAAGTCTTTAGCCTCTGCCGCTACTAACAATCCAACTTCTTCTAATAAAACTTTGCGTTTATTTGAAATTACATCTGCTAATGGAACTCTACCTAGTACCTGACGCAAACTGTCATTTAATATTGAACCAAGTCTATTTCTTAGCGCAGACTCATATCTAATTGTTTGGTAATACTTAAGTGGATCAATTATTATATATCTTGCAAATGTATCAACAATTAATCTTTTTTTATCAGAACTTATTATTTCTTCTCGAGGATTATCAAACAAAATCAGTCTTTTATCAAAATATTCTACATTTTGCATTAAAGGAATTTTAAATTGCAATCCTGGTTCTTTTATTAATTTAACAGGCTCTCCAAATTGTAATACTAAGGCTTGAACTCTCTGATCAACATAGAAGAAACTTGAACCTCCAATAAATAATATTACTACAACAATAAAAGATAAAGCTATTTTTTTAGGTGTCATCGAGTGCCTCCATTTGAATCATTTCTATTTTTTAACTCAGGCAGAGGCAAATATGGAACGACTCCATTCCCTGCATTTTTATCTATGATAACTTTTTTTGTGTTCTTCATTATTTCTTCCATCGTTTCTAAATATATTCTTCGTTTTGTAACATCTTTAGCATTAGAATATTCATCATATATGGAAATAAATCTTTGTGCAGCACCTTCTGCTCTAGCTATAACTTGTTCTTTATAACCTTCTGCTTCTGCAAGAATTTTTGAAGCTTCACCTCTAGCCTCAGGAACAATCCTATTAGCATAAGCTTCTGATTCATTTATTAGCCTTTCCTTATCCGCTCTAGCTCTTTGTACATCTCTATAGTCGTCTATAACTGTTGCTGGCGGATCAACTCTTTGCATTAGCAATGAAGATATTACTATTCCAGCTTTATAAGAATCTAATATTTCTTGAAGCATTTGTTGTGCTTCCTGTCTAATCTGCTCTCTCCCTTCTGATAAAGCAAATTCTATATTAGTTCTTCCCATAATTTCTCTCATAACACTTTCAGCACCGTCTTTAATATTCCTTGCAGGGTTTCTAACATTAAATAAATATTCTGCTGCATCACCTATATACCACTGTACAACAAAATTAACGTCAACTATATTTTCGTCTCCAGTCAACATTAGTGACTCATCATCAATATTACGCGTGCTTACTTGTCCACCTCTGTCAGAACCTTTTCTAAAACCTATTTCTATATTTCTTGTTGTAGTTACAGGAACTACAGTAACTTTTTCTAAAGGTGTTGGAAGATGATAATTTAATCCTGAAGTAGTGGTTTCAACATATTTTCCAAACCTAAGAACAACTCCTTGCTCTTCAGGACCTACCGTATAAAACCCACTGACCATCCAAATAGCTAATATAGCAATTACAATTAGAGAAATACCTTTTTTACCACCGGGTAATAAAGAGCCTGCTTTATTTTTAGCATTCTTAATAATATCGTCCATATTATTATTATTCCATGGATTATTATTATTTCCTCCAGATCCTCCATTATTTGACCCATTTCCTGAGCCCCAAGGCCCATCATCATTACTATTCCACGGCATATATATATCCTCTAGCTAAATATTAAATAATAATTGTTTATAACATTCATATCATTAGTTACAAGTAAACTATATTATATCTCTACAATAAAATGATATATCATAATATAGATATTGCTATTAAGCATAAATATTTCAAGCTATAAATAAATATATTTTTAACAAAGGATAAAAATGGAAAATTTAAATGAGGAGAGTATAAAAAATATTCTTAAAGACATAAAAGACCTTAATGTAAATAAAAGCATTATAGAAACAGGAACTTTAAGCAATATTATAATTACAAAAGATCTTATATCAATCATTTTAGTAATTAAACATGATAAAACACTTTATGATAACTTAGTTAAACAATGCGAAAAAAAATTAAATGATTTTAATGATTTAGTTAAATATAATATTGTTTTGACTACAGAAAACTCCAATTCAAATGCAAAGAAAGAATCACATATTAAAGATGGAATAAAACCTGAAAAGGTAAAACACATAATTGCCGTAGCTTCAGGAAAAGGTGGAGTAGGTAAATCTACCTTAACTACAAACCTTGCAATGTCATTAATTAATAAAAATTTTAAAATTGGTATTTTAGATGCTGATATTTACGGTCCATCCCAGCCTAGAATGCTTGGCATTAAGGATGAAAAGCCTATTCAAAATCAAAATGGAAAGATTACGACCGTTGATAAATATGGCATTAAATGCATGTCAATAGGATTACTTATAGATGAAGAAAAACCAATGATTTGGAGAGGGCCAATGGTTCAAGGCGCCTTAGAACAACTAATTAAAGATGTAGATTGGGGAGAGCTAGATATACTTTTCGTAGACATGCCCCCAGGTACCGGAGATGTCCAACTAACAATGAGTCAGAGAGTAAGCCTTTCAGGAGCTGTAATTGTATCTACACCACAAGATATTGCTTTAATCGATGCTCGGAAAGGACTAAATATGTTTAAAAAAGTTAACGTTCCAATACTTGGTATAATCGAAAATATGAGTTATTATCAATGTCCTAATTGTAACGACAAAACTATGCTATTTGGTCATGGAGGTGCAAAAAAAACCGCTCTAGATATGGATGTTCCTTACCTAGGAGAAGTTCCATTGGATATAGAAATACGAATTAACTCAGACAATGGCGAACCTGATAAAATATTTTCTAAAGGTAATAAAAAGTCTATACCTTTTGATAAAATTTCAGATAATATTATAGATTTTATTAAAAAAAGTAGTAATGAAAAAGAAAATGAACCAATAATTATATTTGAATAAATATAATTATTTATCCAAGCTATTCATTAACTCATTCCATTCTCTAATACTTAACCCACTAGATTTTTGGTCTATTTTTTTTCCTGCTATCATAATCTTAATTACTTTCATGGCCTCTGCTGAAAGCTCAATAGAACCTGATCTATAACTGTTAAATGCTTCAGCTGTTATAGGAACCCACGCCTTCATTATTTCATATATAATATCTGCATATACTCTAATTTCATACTGAGCATGACTATCAGCCCTAAGGTATATAAAATTCATAAGGTTATGTAAGTTAGTTTTCCAATACCATTGTGTATAAGTATTTAATGTAAGATTTATTCTAGCTAACTCTCTTGCTAAACCTTCTCTATTTTCATCTATAATTTCACCATTAGACTTTTCGTTAAGCAAGTACTCATAAGTATCAAAACATTTTTCTGCATCTCTTTTCAGCATATCGAGCGCTTCTTTTGAATTTTTTTCAGATAAAACTTCTCCTCTTCCCTGCCTATTAGATAATGATTGTACTGCTAAATCTTTAGCTGCTGGAATATAAAACTCTTTATCTAGGACAGAATATCTAGCTGAATACTCATTAATACTTGCAGTACGATGTCTTATCCATTGTCTAGCTATAAACATTGGTAATTTTACATGTAATTTAATTTCACACATTTCAAAAGGAGTTGAATGCCTATGCCTCATTAAATACCTAATTAATCCTCTATCTTCTGAAACTCGAGTCGTTCCTTTACCATATGATACTCTAGCTGCCTGAACCACAGCTTGATCATCTCCCATATAATCAACAACTCTTATAAAGCCATGATCTAAAGCAGGAAATACTTGATACAGTATTTTTTCAATACCTTCAGCTACAGGTCTAATAGTTTTATTATTACCTGCTCTTAAATCATCAATCTCAGCAACTTGCTCATCAGAAAGAGGATTATTTTTTTTTAATATTTTTACCATAAATGAATCTCAATTAATAAATTATTATAAATATATAAACCATTATTTTAGTAATAAAAATAATTATTTTTATTATTTAATAATAAATTTTTTAAATAGCTTTTAAAATGCTCACTATTAATTATAATAAAGATGCTGGCTTATTCCAGCTATGGCAATAAACGTAATATTATATAAATGTTATGGACCCGGGGGCGGTACCCGGCACCTCCACCAAAAACATTAGGGGGGTGAAATAGGATCGACATGCATCGAAGGATATTAACTTTTGCTCGGAATGGTTCCTACGTAATGGGCCAATTTTATAACTGCAAACGACAACAGTCGTGAGGTTGCTTTTGCTGCGTAAGCAGTAAGAAAAGCCGTGGTTCAACTCCCAGCGCGTCACACCGTTTGGGCGGGGCATAAAGCACCTGGCAACAGAACGCTTTTGGAAGTGGTAGATTTATTCTACCACTTCTAAACAAATAAAATTTAACACTATAAAGAAACAATATGACTGATAAAAAAAAAATTTTAATAGATTATAATCTGCATACTATTAATGCAATGAGGAATGTGGTCAAATCAGTACTAAATAATATAACTGATAATACTCTGCCAGAAAATCATCATTTTTATATTACTTTTAACACTAATTTTAAAAGTGTGAATATACCAATTAATTTAAAAAAAAAATACCCCGATGAAATGACAATAATAATAGAAAACTCTTTTTGGGAATTAAAAGTTAAAGATACCTTTTTTTCTATTACTCTTTCTTTTAATAATATTAAAAATAATCTTATAATTCCATATGGTTCTCTGTTAGTTTTTTCTGACCCTTACGCAAATTTTCATTTAAAATTTCCTAAGCTTGAATACAATGAAGAAATAATTGGTAAAGACAAAAAAAAACAAGATAATATAGTTAATATTACAGATTTTAAAAAGGACAGATAATTGACTAATTTTAAATATGAAGAACTTTTTCAGTATAGCCAAGATACTACGGAATATATTAAATTAGAATCTAGTCCGATTGAAAGCTATTCTGTAAATGGAAAAAATATTATAAATGTCACAAAAGATATTTTAGAAAATTTGGCACAAGAAGCTTTCTATCAGATCTCACATTTTTTAAGAGCAGGTCATTTAAAACAAATGTCTACAATACTTGAAGACTCAGATGCATCAGATAATGATAAATATGTAGCTTTAACTTTATTAAAGAATGCAAATGTTGCGGCAGGAGGCATTTTACCTATGTGCCAAGATACTGGTACTGCAATTGTCGTTGGAAAAAAGGGATCTTCTATTTGGACAAATTTTGATGATATAGAATACCTATCTAAGGGTATTTGGCGTGCTTTTAAGGAGAATAACTTAAGGTACAGTCAATTAGCCCCCTTATCAATGTATGAAGAAGTCAATACTAAAACAAACTTGCCTGCTCAAATAGATATTATGTCTACCAATAGCAATGAATATAGCTTTTTATTTGTTGCAAAAGGAGGAGGATCTGCAAATAAAACATTTTTTTATCAGGCAACCCCCTCAGTAATAAGAACAAAAAAAATACTTGATTACTTAAAGCCTTTAATAAAAAATATAGGTACTGCTGCTTGTCCACCTTATCATCTGGGTATTGTTATAGGAGGAACTTCTGCGGAGTTAAATATGAAAACTCTGAAATTAGCTACCTGTAAATATTTAGATAATATTTCAACAGAAGGAAATAACTCAGGAAGAGCATTTAGAGATATAGATATGGAAAAAGAAATATTAGAAATGACTATTAATTATGGAATTGGAGCACAATTTGGAGGAAAATATTTTTGTCATGATGTAAGAGTTATTAGACTTCCAAGACACGGAGCAAGTCTTCCAATAAGTATAGGTGTAAGTTGTGGTGCCGATAGACAAGTTAAAGCAAAAATAAATGAAAAAGGAGTATTTATTGAAAAACTAGAAAAAAATCCTTCTAAATACTTCCCTACAATTTCTGAAAATATTTTATCAAAGAACTCTGTGAATATTAATTTGAACCAACCTATGGAAAAAATATGCTCTATTTTAAGTAAATACCCTGTTAAAACTAGAGTAATTTTAAATGGAACTCTTATAGTTGCAAGAGATATGGCTCATGGTAAGATTAAAGATAAACTAGATAAAAATATTGAAATTCCTGAGTATTTTGTAAACCATCCAATATATTATGCTGGTCCAGCAAAAACTCCGGATGGAATGGTCACAGGAGCATTTGGGCCAACAACAGCTGGAAGAATGGACAGCTATGTTAGTCTTTTTCAAGAAAAAGGTGCTTCAAGAGTAATGCTTGCTAAAGGTAATCGCTCTAAACAAGTTACGGATTCATGTAGAAAAAATGGTGGATTTTATCTTGGGTCTATTGGAGGGCCTGGTGCTGAACTGGCTAAAAATAACATTACTAAAGTAGAATGCTTAGAGTACCCAGAACTTGGAATGGAAGCAATTTGGAAGATTGAAGTAAAAGACTTTCCTGCATTTATTATAATTGACGACAAAGGTAATGATTTTTTTGAATCTTTTGGAATCACATGATTTATTTATTTTTGTACCATACTTTTAGCTGATTTAACTTGGGTATTTTCGTCAGCTCTAGGAGGAACTGTGCAACCTTTCTGACAAGCTGGCCTTGCTACCATTCTATCCATCCACAATCTTAAATTATCTAACCCACTAATATCAATCTCGGACCATTTATAAGTTCTTACCCATGACCAGTTAGCAATATCAGCTATAGAATACTCATCACATATCCATTCCCTTCCTTTTAAATGCTTATCTAGTACAGAGTATAATCTTCTACATTCATTTCTATAACGTGCTATGGCACTTGGAATTTTCTCTTCAAAATACCTACCAAATACATTTGCCTGACCTTGCATCGGTCCTAAACCTCCCATTTGAAACATTAACCATTCAATACATCTAATTCTACCAATAGGGTCCTGAGGTATCAATCTATTATATTTATCTGCTAGATATAGAAGAATTGCACCACTTTCAAAAACAGTTAAACCATTATTATCATGATCAATTATTGCAGGAATTCTTCCATTAGGATTTATTTTTAGAAACCATTCTTCTTTTTGTTCAGAAGAATTAAAATCTATTTTCTTAACTTTGTATTCTAAACCCAGCTCCTCTAAGGCAATAGAGATTTTATAACCATTTGGAGTTGCTGCAGTAAATAATTCTATCATAAATAACCCTTTCTAATAAGAAATTATTTAATAAAATAATCCAAAAATACTCAAATAACCAGTAAAAAAAAATTATGGATTTAATACACTATCTAATAAATTATCTAGCAAGTCCTCCTCTGAAGGTAGCTTAGGTTTGGTAATAGTATTTACTATTATTTTTGGTTTAAAGTAGTTAATAGGTAAAGGCTGTTTGATATCTTTTAAAGACTTAGGTAACTTAGATAGTTTAATATTAGATTCTATAACTTTATTAAAACTTTTATCTTCTTCAATAACTTTTGCTATATAGCTTTGAGGTGTTGCTGTTTTAATAACATTATCTTCTTTAATTTCTAACAAATTTTCTTTATTTAAATCATTTACAATAGTGTTAAAATCTTCAATAACATTTATTTCACTTGTGGAATTAACTTGATTATCAGGGTCTTTCTTAGGGTCATTAAGAGCAATATTATTATTTAAATAATAATTATTTTTAATACTAATATTTTCAAGGCCATTATCATGCTCAAGATTTAATAAAATAAATTTGTTATCTATATCATCTATACTAATTTTAAAAGAAGCATTATAATTTTTATTATAAAAATTAAATTTTCCTTTTAACCAAGCATTTAAATCGTTAATTTTTAAATTAACTTCTTCTAATATAAGGCTAGAATTATTAATATTAAATTTTATAGAAAAATTATTTATTTCAGCTTCTTTATCTGTATTAAAAGATTCTAAAATGAATTCATTCATATCTAACTCACTTTTAAAACTTCTTTTTTCTATCAATTTGTTAGTATCTAAACCTGATATTTTAGGATTTTTTATGGAAGCTTCCACTTTAGCTTTTAGAGTTTTAAAAAATTGATCTATATTTATAGCTTTTCCACTAACTTCTATTTTTGAATTAATGTCAGCTTTAATTCTATTATAAAAAAAATAGTCATTTATTAAAATATTACCATCAATTTTTGAAAGTTTAATATTGCCCTTATATTCATATTCTTTTTTATTAGACCTTTTTCCTTCAGCAGAAATACTCCCATTAAATAAATTTCCTTCTAACTTTTTTAAATTCAGCTCTTCTTCACTAAATTTCACTAAAGAATTAAAATTAGATATTTTCACATTATTAATATTGAATGAATCAGCTTTTAATTTTAATTCACCTTTAATAATATTCTTCTTGTCTGAATAAAAGTAATTATAGATACTTATTAAGTTATTAATTGATGAGGATTTTGAAAATAAATCAG
>ENA-OWPI01000218-OWPI01000218.1-marine-metagenome-genome-assembly--contig:-NODE-218-length-87819-cov-11.659057_pt1 | contig 87819 bp, 56 predicted proteins | sample MGYA00238138_ERZ651775 | MGnify/ENA primary metagenome ERZ651775 (study PRJEB26906, sample SAMN06265043) | marine metagenome | isolation source: Helgoland LTER site | place: Germany:Helgoland, sampling... | reverse complement strand
AGAATTTCACATCGTTCGAATTCAATCTCGGAAGCACGTGTTTCTCCACGACATCGCGACACACGCCTCCCGAAAACTCTCCGGCGTTTCGAAACAACCTCCACAACGCGTTGTTTTCCTCGACCACCTCTTCGCTCGACATCGTCTTTTTGCGCAGTCTGGCGCGTTGAGAAAAAGTGAGAGCACATGTGACATTCGAACGAGAAGCCGTTTTTTTCCCTTGCAAGGGGAAAAACCAAAATCTCTCCATTTCAAAGGAATATTCGTCGCACGGTCTGCGCCTTCCTCTCCGTCGTTTACGCCGCCGAGAGAAAGAGAAAGAGAAAGAGAGAAACTGCGTGACTTTGTGGACGTTTTTTTTGTGCGCTCTGTTTATACCTCTGCCGCTGGGACCCATAACCGGCGGTGTTTGTTCGAGACTTTTCTTTTGTTGAATGGCGACGTCAACACCAACACCGACATCATTCTCATCATCGTCTTCGAAGGTGTTGTTCACGTTGAGAAGAAAACAGCGAAGAATAATCGGGAGAAAAATGAGCAGCGCGACGACGTTGGTGCGCACGACGAGCGGTATGGATGCTGATAGAAGAAAGAGTAGTAAAACGAACGAAAAAACAGTCATCCTGGTGCGACACGGGAAAACGGAAATGAATGAATATCTCGCCTCAAATCATTGGGCGGATGAAAAGTTCAAAGATCCTCTTTTATACGACACGAAACTGTCGAAAGCCGGCATCGCGGGCGCGCAGTTAGCGCAAGTGTTCGTGGAAAAACTGGAACCAAAACCTGAATTGATCGTCGCGTCGCCGTTATCTCGCGCCATCGCGACGGCGAAGTACGTCTTCGAACACGACCAAACGACGCCGAGAGCGGTGTGCGTTTTCGCGCGCGAAAGAGTCTTTCACGCCTCCGACCACGGGAAGACGAGAAAAGAACTCGAACAAACGCACGCGGACTTTGATTTCTCGCACATTGAGTCTGAATCTGAACCGTGGTGGTACGTCGGCGCTGAAAACGAAAAGAAAACGTTCGGCGAAGTTTCCTTAGAACCCGTGGACGTCTTCGAGCAAAGAATGGACGACTTGATAGATTGGATAAACGACCGAGACGAAGACGTCATCGCCTTAGTCGCGCACTGGGGGGTCTGCTTCTCCTTGACTGGCGAGCAGTTTGAAAACTGCGAAGCTCGAGTGTTCAAACCAGGGTCGTTGAAGCCGAAAACCGGCGATTTTCGTAAAGTCGAGTTGGCGCTCGAAGATTCGGCCCAAGGGAAAGCTCTTCGAGCGCTTGTTTTCGTTATGAATGAAATCACCGGCTCGGTGCCGCTGAGCGTAGGTTTAGCCGTAGGCGTGTCGTTAGGTGTCGCGAGCGCGATTGCCAGTAAGTTTTAATTATATTATGCGACGCTTGTACCAATGTAATGTATAAGAAGAAAATTAAATAAATTCTGCACTTTATTTTCAAAGTTTTAATACCCACATGATCTGCGCACGTCTCTCTTTCCTTCTCTTCCTTCTCTCCCTCCTCGAAGAACTCTTAATTACTTCGTCACTTTGTACGCCTTGATAGTTTTCAATAAGTTCTTCGCGTTTTCGTCGTTCTCGAAGTGATCTCTGACCGGTTGTAAAATCGCGTTCAAATGTTTCGATAAACTCGGTTTCAAATCCCCGGGGTGAATCTTCTCCTCCACGTACTCCTTCTCAAACCGTTCGTACGACTCGTATACCTCCAATTTTCCCGTCTCCGGCTCTTCGTCGCTTTTACGGTACAACTTAAACTCCTCGCACCACGGAAAAATCACGTACTTGATGTACTCCAAACACGGATTCTTCTCGACCACGCCTGGAGGGCAATACGCTTTCTTAATCTTCGATTGCACGTCTTTTTCGCTGTCTTCCATAAATATCGCCGAGTTCGGATCGCTTTTACTCATCTTCTCCTGTCCTTCCTTCAAACCAGCTAACATCTTGTGACTCAATATGATCGGTTTATTCTTCCTCTTGATATCGTCGCAATACTCCCTCGCCAACATGTTCACTTTCCTCTGGTCCATCCCGAGCTGGCAAATATCCGCGCCTAAGAAAAATATGTCCGCGCATTGCATCACCGGATAAAATATCTGACTCGCCGCTAAATCGTCGCTCTCTGACCGTCCCATGATCTGCGAGCACCGAATAATCCTCCCCAACGAATTCTTCCTCGCGATGTCCAACACCAACGGCCAATACTCGTGCGCTCGGCTATTAATCTCCTCGCTCGACCAAATAAACTCCACTTTACTCAAATCCATCCCAACCGCTTTCCACACCTCCACCATGTACAACCCAACCTTTTGTATCTTCTTAATGTCCCCGCCCATTTTGTTGTTCATTTGCGCGAACCAATCCGCGATCCAAAACTTAAACGTTACCCCCGATTTGGTCAATTTGTTCACGTTCAAGCATTTCATCACCCCTTGCGCGATGTGCATTCGCCCGGACGGTTCAAACCCATCGTACGCGCACGGGTTTGGTTTTTTCTCCAGCAAACGTCTCAACTCGTCCGGTTGGATGCACTCTTCGCCGATGGACAGGCAAAGGTTCACTCGTTCGTCCAAGGATAAACCCGACGGGTGCGTTGTTGGTTCCTGCACACTCGCTTCCGACATTTTCTCCGTCAGCGCTTCCTCCTCCATCTCTTTCTCTCTCTGAAACGTACCACTCGTCGTTCGTGAATTTCTCGAGCACAACTGCCTCGTAAAAGTGCGCGCTTTGTTTTCTTCTTTAACTTCTTCTTCTAAAACGAACCAGCCGCGCCGCCGGAAAGGTTTTATCTGCTCTGATGAAAGTGGAGACTTTTCCCGGGGAAAAAGGTCTAATGCCTCAGATTTCGAGAGAACGAGAAAGCGCGCTCTTCTGTGCGGTGGTCTTTGTCCTCGTTCTGCACGTTTCTCTCGTTTCCTTCGTTCATTCGTTCCTCTCTCTTTCTCAACGAAACGAGAACAACTTTATCTCTCTCTCTCTCTTCTGTCTTCTGTCAAACGTTACGCGAGAACACGAGAGAGAGAGAAAGAGGTGTTTGCGATGGGATTCCGCCGTGGTGTTGGAAAAGCGGATTGGACGAGGACGAGGACGAGGACTGTAAGGGTGACGAGACAAAGGAGAGGAGGGGTGATGTTGACCGTGATGATGACGACGCTCCTTCTTTCCTCGTCTTCGCTTTGGTGTTTGTCCGCAGTTGCGATTCGACCGTTGGATGAGGAGAAGCGTCAGTGCGTAAATACCAAGCAAGGCTTACATCACATCACCGACGACAACGGGTACACGTGCGACTGGTTCGACGTGTTCCCTCCAACCGGGTGTTGCCCACCGGAGAAAGCGATCGAGAAACGCTACGGGTGTTCCGCGTGCGACCTCGCCAAAGGCGGCGAAACCGAGAAGTGCTGCGGAACGTACGAGTCGTGCGTGTCGTGTTGCCAAAACGCGAAAGTCTCCACCGCGGAAACCGATCGAACGCGAGAACCGATTGGACGCATGCAGCCGCAGACTGGGTATTTTTCGGACGCGTTTTCGCACTGCAAGAGCAAGTGCCGGACGCAACCGACGGTGACCGTGCACGAATCTACGTACGGGTACGAGAAGAGGTTTTGTTTCGGGACGTTTCCGAGGGATAAAGATCCGACGCCGCCGAGAGGGTTCAAGCCGAAGTAGTCGTAAGAAAAAGAGATTTGTACTGTAGCGCGTACATGCCGGCGTAGTTGAGGTAGAATAGATATGTGTAGCGATAGTAATAGTAAACGTTTGTATAGACGCACCGCGGAGTGGGCACTCGAGACTTTTTGGATAAATGTAACAAACTCTTCCTCACTTTTTATTCGCGGCGGCGGCGATATATTTATACGCATCGAGTCCAAGAACATGCGCAGAGCTCACCGTGCGGTGACTCTGAAGTACTTCTCGAGCTCTCTTCGCGTGCGTCTCTTCTCTTCGTCGTCGTCTGAATCGTCTTCCTCCTCGACTTCGGGGAAATTTGCAGACGTGTGCGTCGCCATCGGGTCGAACCTCGACGTACGTGAAGGCGAAGATGCAGACTCTTCCTCTCGATTTCAGCACTTCCACGTCGCCTTGCGTCTTCTCCAAGAGCGAGGGTTCGAGATTAAAAAGCTCGCGAGCGTGTACGAGACGAAACCTGTGGACACTTTGATTGAAAACCAGCCGAAATTTCTAAACTCGGCGTGCGTGTTGAGGCACCCGAGAGAGTGGTCGGTTTTAGAATGTCTAGGGAAAATGAAAGACATCGAACGAGAAATGGGCAGAGACGTATACAACACGGATAAAGGACCGCGGGTGATTGATTTAGACATTTTGTTCAGCGAAAAAGAACCGATGGTGAGGTACGATCCTCCTCCTTTTCCTTCCTCGTCTTCCTCGTCTTTGTCGTCGTACGAAAAGAAGTTTTGGTTAGAAGTGCCGCACGGGAGGATCAAAGAGCGCGCGTTCGTGTTAGCACCGATTGCGGATTTGACGGAAAAGATGAGTTTTGATAAGAGCGGAGACGTGTCGATCACGATGGCAAACCAAATGACGGCCATGGCGAGACTTTGGAAGGAGGAGGAGAGACGGATAATGCAGACGCCGACGAAGAATTTTGAAGAAGCAAACGAGGATGACATTTTGCTCCAAAGAGTAGCGCCATTTAAGAGGAACATGCGATTGGAACCATACGAAGGACGAGCGAAAGTTATGGGAGTTTTGAACGTCACTCCGGATTCGTTTTCCGACGGAGGCGTGTTTAACACGAGCGTGAGTACGGCGTTGAGACGCGCGGAGCAGTTGGCTGATGAAGGGTCGAGGATTATCGACGTGGGAGGACAGTCGACGAGACCTGGCGCGTCTAGAGTGTCGGCGGCGGATGAAATCGCGAGAGTGGCACCGGTTTTAGAGGCAATATGCGAACGGTTTAAGAACGATCCGAGAAATATTGCCGTTTCGGTGGATACGTTTTACGGGGAAGTGGTAAAAGTTGCGGATGCGATCGGGGTGGATATCATAAACGACGTTTCCGGAGGCGATTGGGACGAAGGGATGCTTTCCGCCGTGGCGAATACAAAAGTGCCACTAGGATATGTTCTATCGCATCAACGAGGAAACCCACAAGTCATGAGTAAGAATGCATCCTACCCGGTTGGTTCGGTGGCAAAAACGGTTGGAGATGAAATCGCGTCGCAGTATTTGCGCAAAGTTTTGCCATCGGGTATTTCGGCGTGGCGATGTTGGATCGATCCCGGATTCGGGTTTGCAAAGTCGGAGGAACAGTGCGTGGAATTGTTATCGGATTTAAAGGACGTTCGCGCGTCGCTTGCGAAGAACGAATGTGGCGGCCTAGCGAAAGCGCCAATGCTCGTCGGTATGTCGCGAAAACGATTCGTAGGAAATATGCTCGTTGATGAAAAAAGGAAAGACGTTCCGAAAGATGCGCGCGACGTAGCTTCGGCGGCGGCGGCGATTGTTGCTCTGATGAATGGCGCAAACGCAGTTCGAGCGCACGACGTGAAACTTCACGCAGATATCGCTAAAGTTGCCGATGCTGTCGCAGCTTCCAAAAGAAAGACGGGTTCGTATGAGTAGTGTTAGCATTAGGAAGGGAGCATGAATAGGTAGGTAGGTACCTAAGTACCAGGTACCATGGTACGTAGTAGTGTATGTTTTTTATGTAATATCAAATCGCGCATTAACAAACTTCTATAGAAGAACTATTATATATCCACGTCGATGTTATATATGGGCACATATGTACTTCTCTCGGGTACATATAGTAGTACAAAAATATCTTATCGTATCTTATCGTAGTATCATATCGTTGATTATGTTGAATATTATGCATCCAACGCTTCGCTTACGATTTTCTCGTAGTCCTTTCGGATTTTATCCATGAACGCGGCGTTTTGCGCATTCGTTTCGTTGCCGCCTTTGAGAGAATAGTAGACGTCCCAAGCTTTCGAAAGCGCCAAAGTGGCCTCTTCTGGATAATCCGAACGATAGCACGCAACGGCGTATATCAAAGCGGAATACATGACGTTTTCATGGTTACCTTGTTGAGCGCGTAAACGTTCGAGCGACGCGGAAAGTTCGTTCAAAGATTGCTTGACAGGATCGCAACCTTCGGCGAATTCGTTGAAGACGCGTCGCATTGCGTTTTGCGTCAAAATTTTCTCGCGTTCCGCATCGTTCTGGGACATTTTGAACGCAAAAGCCGGAATACTCGTTGGAAGTTTTGGATCGATGATCTCCGTGAAAAACGCAGTGGAGTAGAACTTGTTCACCTTTGAGTTCCAATTCTTCATGCCCGCTCGCGTAGCTTTCGCAACGATACTTTCGTTAGCGATTTCTTCGTGCGATATACCGTCGACACCTTGCGTGTCAACTACGAACGAATCGTGCCCAGCGCGAGGTTGATGGTGCTCTTGAATCTGCTCAAAACCGTCTTTCTGTTGTTGTTGTCGCTGTCGTTGTTGAAGCTGCAATTGTTGTTGCTGTTGTTGCTGTTGCTGCTGATGCAAAACAGCAGTACTCGTAAACCGCGCCTTTTTGTTGTTCGTAAGCGGTGCCTCTTCCGCTTCGTTGGCCGAGACAGACAATATTGGTGCCGGCGGTATCCCGTCGAAATGCTTTCGCGGACGCCCACGACCGTCTTTTTTATATGCAACTGGGACGTAACTGGACTTTTTCTTTGCCGACAGCGGCGCCGGAATCAATCCGGCTTTGACCAACTCCTGCGTCCTAGCTCGTTCTTTTTCTCTCTCTTTTCGTTTTGCCACGCGCAACTCTTTCTCTTGTTGCTGTTGAACGAGACTCGCGAGGTGCGCTTCGTACTCGTCGTTTGAAAGGTTCGGGTCCGGGTTGATTAAAACCAGAGGCGCATTTTCTTCTTCTTCTCCTTTATTTTCCTCCTCGCTCTCGGCGGCGATATCTTCTCTTTCTCCTTCCGATTTGCTGTCGTCGTCGTCGTCGTCGTTGCTGTTGTTCCTAATGATGTTAGTTTTGCTGGGACTCGCTTCCTCGGCGTTCGGATCGTTATCGAACGATTTATCAACACCGGCGGTTACACCGCTTTGGTCCTTCGTGTTGGCGTCCTCTTCCTCGTGATCATCATTTCCTCCATTATACGCGCCGTTGCCGTCTTGGTCGTCGTTTTCATCGTTATCGTTGTTCCTGTAGTCGTCCTCGTCTTCTTGGTTCGCCGCAGCATCTACCAACGCATCTAAATCCATCGTATCGTGCGTCGAAAGCGATCCGTACTGCTGTTGCGGCGGCGGCATCTGCATCTTCGGCGGCCCGTACTCACCTCTGCTCGGCTCTATGATCGCGTGCACGAACCCGTGTCTATCCCTGCGCGGCTTCCCATCTACGAACTTCTTAGCGGCGGTATTATTTTTACGCTTTGCCATCGGTGCCGGTTGCTTCCAAGGCTTCTCCACCTTCGGTTTCTGCTCCTCCTCAAACGTCTCCGCCAACCTGTGCAACTTCGGTTGCAACAAGTGCGTCAACTCCGGATCGTTCGCCCACTCTCTCAAACCAAAGTGCCCTTCCGACGGTCTCGCAAACACCCTCTTATTCACGTCCTTCTTCTTCAAGTCCGTGTAACACGCCGACGCCATGGTCGCTTCCGGCGTCTTCCCGGGAAGGTTCCCGAGAAGGTCGTTCTCGAGCGCGTACCTATACAAAAAAATCGACGCAACCACGCGTCAGTGAATAAAAACGCCATCAAGAAAGACACAGAACAAGAGGAAGAAAAACAAGACGAATGAGGACATTAAAAACATCATCATCATCGCGGCATCCCAAGACAACGCGTTTCGCGCATCGTTTCAAAAAGAGGCAAGGCACAAGTGAAAAAAAAAATGAGAGGACAGACAATTAAGTGCCCAGATTTTGCCCTTTCAAATCCGGTTCAAACCACACGAGCGAGCGACTACGAATAACGTTACCTGGTAATCTGTCCGGTGGTGAGCAACCTTTTCTCTTTCCGTAAAACGTAGATCGCGGCGGTTTTGAATATTCCAGATCCTCTGTTGTTTTCGTCACGTTTTCGTGCGCACGTTTTAGGAATTTGTTTTTGAATAAAGAAGACAACGGAGAAGCGTGTGCACGTTTAGCGCGTAGGCATGCAGAGAGAAGAGACATTCCGCACATTGAAGCATCGTCGAATCTTGGTCGAAAAACGCATGTTGTTGTTGATTTGAAACATCATGTCGCGCTTCGAATGCGTCGACTTCAAAAGACAGAAAAAAAAGAAGAAGAGATCTTTCACGTACCTGGGAATACCTTCCATCGCGAGATCGACGCCGGCCATGATGCGAGAAAGAAAGAGACAGAGAGCGCTTCTTCGTCTTCGTCTTCGTGATGGTGCCGCCCGCGACGCGACGCGGAATTCTTTTGGTGTTTTTGTTTGTTTTTTTCGAGAGATTGCAAAGAGGAGGAGGAGGAGGCTTATGAAGATTTTTCTTTAATAAGCGCGTCGAGTCGTCGCGCGCTGTGGATTCCAAGAGGCACGACGAGAGGAGGCTTGCGATGTGTTATGATGTACGCTTTATTAATGTTTTATTAGTATGTAAAAAAGTCTTTCTTTCTCTTTCGCTCTCTCTCTCTTTTGTCTGTTTCGCCTTTCTCGCTAAAGTGGTGCGTATTTTGTATAGCGGCGGTAATACTAGCGCCCTTCTTCTCCTCGCTCTCTCCTTCTTCTCTCTCTTTCTTCAATTCTTTTTCGAGAAGAGCAATGTACGACGCGTATTATTATCTTCTTCTCAATTTAACTCTCGTCCGCGTCTTCCTCCTCAATCTTTGGCGCTAAGTAAAACCGGACGTACCCCATGTCCTCTATCAAGTACTGCACGACTACCGGTAACTCTTTGCTCAACTGTAAACGCACGTTCTCGCATAAACTCGTCGCTTTGCAAAAAGAGTTCAAGTATCGCAAAGCAAACGTCAACGTCACCGGTTCTTGCAAATCGATGTCTACATTTTGGCCTTCCGAGGACTTCGTGTTATGCACTTTCTCGCCGTCTTCTTCCGTTTTCACTTTCTCTTCCTTCTTGTCTCCGTCCGAGGTGCGGCGGCACGTAATATTCGCCTCCCCAATATCACCCGAAGTCGTAAATTTCACGCTATCTTTCGTCACCGCAATAGTCACCGTATCACCAATCGACGATAAATCTCTGCAAATTCTTTGAAACTCGTTCGAGGACATCTTCACCGTCGCTTCGTACTCCGTATCCGGGATGCCCAAATGTTCCGTGTCGATATCCATCAACTTCATTTGAAAATCGGAAATTTTATCCGCTTTCGGGTTTTCAAACATGAACGTCACCACGTCGCCGGCATCGTCCGCTTTCATCGTTATCGTGTCGTCGTTATCCGCGCACTTTAACATTTTGCTCTGTTATCATGTCGAAACAAAAAATTATATCGAAAAGAGGATGATTTTTGGCTTTGGTCAGTCTCTCGTTCTCTCTCGTTTAAAACATACGATCTCTCAAAAACAAAAAGAAGGAAAAGTTGTCCTTGTTTTCGGCGGTCACTCTCTCGCATTGTCACTTTCATCGCGCAAACAACGAGACGACGACGACGAGTCCACCGAAAGGAACGTTCCCGTTCTTTCGCTGCGCCCGTCGTCTCTCTCGCGCGGAGAAGAGAAAGGAAAAAGATCGGATTACGTTGGAAAAATTCAAAAATGTGAGACTTTTGCTCGTTGGGAAAACCACGACAACAAACTTTGCTCTTCTTCGATACAACGCGGTCGTCGCGTATCCGTTGCATCTCTCGATCGTTATCGAAACGATCGAGAGCGATGCACAGAAGACAAAGATGTGTACGAAACGCACCATGTTCAACAAGTTCATCCCCATGGTCACGTCTCGGTCGCATCGGTAGTGGTCAAAACCGGTGCTTCGTAACATCAACGCCACCAAAGAAACGTGCGAGGAATCCATCGCTTGCAACGCGAACCCGTTGGCGGTGCACTCAAAGTTCGCATCGGTGACTAAATCCTTGATAGATTCGAGGACTTTCTTCAAAATGGACCCTTGGAGAATGCGCGCTTCGAACATGATGATGAGATGGAAAGGTACGTTGCTTTTCTCGAGCGTTCTTTTTGTGCGGCGATTTTCAAATCCAAGACGAGTTTGAAATCACCAGAGAGAAGAGATTCAAAAGAACGAAGCGCGCGAGAACTTCGCGTAAACTTGAATTAAGCATACAACAAATGTCGTACTTCTCTGCTACTGTTGATGTTATGCAATCTTCTACTATTACTCTACTCTCGCTCTCTGAATCTCATATTCTATCGCCTTATACTCCTTCTCGATTTTTTCTCCGGCGCGTTCACGAACGCCCAATCTACTCTCACCTCCTGGTCCAACATCAACTTCCCGTCCATGTTCTCGATCGCACTCTTCGCCTCTTCCTTCTCTTTATACTCAATCAAACAGTATCCCTTAACGAACCCAGTTCTCCGGTCTAAATTTAAGTGCAAGTTTGAAATCTCCCCGAAATCGCCAAAGTTTTCGTGCACGTCTTCCTCTTGCGCTTCTTCGTGGACGCCGGTGACGAGGACGACCCAGCCTTCGATGGATTTTTGAGGTTGGCCTCTTTCTCCTTCGCTCTCTCGCAAAGTTTCGTACCGGTCGTTTCGAGAGTGTTTGACCTCGTCGTCGATAATGTCCGCGTTCTCAAAGCCTCGGCCCTGTGTGAAAAACAAGAGACATTAAGAAACGGGCGCGTATATGCGCAAAGTCAGCGAAAAGAAGAGGAAACACAAAGCGAACAAACAAGCTTTGACAAAACCGACGACTTCTCGACGTCTTCGTCTGCAACAAAAACGAAAAACACAAAAACGATGACGATTAATACTAATAACAACAACAAAGCGTCGTACCTTTTGTCGTCGTCCTCCGTCCATCTGTCTCTCCTCTCTCCTCTCCTCCTCGTCCTCGCTGTTATTCTCCATCGAAGTATTCAGAGAGCCGTCGCTTTATAGAGTAAATGTATTTGTGAACGTGGTCTTGATGAAGACGATCTCTCTCTCTCTCTCTTAAACACGCAAAAACACACAAAACGCGCGAACAGACGAACCACTACCGACGCGTTTTCGAGCGCGTTCTTCGCTGAAAATCGAAGAAAAAAGAGGAAGAAGCGTGCGAGACGTTTTGAGGGGATTTTTGGAGGATTGGATTCTCTTTTTCCAATCGAAAATCTCCACTTTTGAACGCGAGAGTAGTCGTAGTATTGTCACAGCATCCTCATCGAGAGAGAAAGAAGATGAAGAAGATCCACCGCGTCGGCGGCGAAAAGATGACGAGTTTCTCGTCCTCGCTTCTTTTACCGCTGCTTTTGCTGCTGTCTTGCTGCCGTGCGAACGCGTCGGAACAACAACAACAACAACAGAAAACGGTGATCTCTCAACAAAAGCTGGAAAACGGCGTTTTGTTCAAAGTCGTCGTCTCCGCCTCTGTCCCGGTGGACAGCTCGGACGTCCTCTTCAACAGAGGCGTCTTGGCGACGACGAAAGCGCAAAAGATCAGAGTCTGGTGTTTGGACATGCAACCGCGAGCAGGAAAGAAAAAGAATAAGAAAAACGAAGCCGAGGAGACGGAAGAGAACAAGAGCATGGAACTTTCGGACGTGTTTCTCTGGCACGACGAAACGACGGACTCGCAAGATTGGTACGAGAAGAAAGAGTCGATCGGGAATCAGTTGGCGAAGAAAAACGTGCGATCGGTGGCGTGCGATATGCCGGGATACGGACGATCGGAAGGGGAGAAGAAGTTCGCGGCGAGCTCGGACTTGGCTAGGAGTTCGTTCCAAGAGCAACTGTTTGAAAAGTTGGAGATGAAACGACCGGTGGTGTTCGCGCCCGGAGTCTCGATGAGTTACGTGGTTCCGTTGGCGACGGTGAAGCCGAGCGCGCTCGGTGGCGTGGCCACGTGCGAGATGGAGAGTGGATGGGCGGTGGAGAAAGCGGAGAGGAGAAGAAATACGGAACGGGCGTTGAGATATTTGAAGACGACGTTGGAGAGGTTGCCGGAGAAAGCGAGTGAGATTCCCGTGAAGACGTTTTTGAAGAGAGAAAAGCAAGACGCGTGGGTGGAAAAAGTGCAACGAGAGTTTGCTGGGATGTTTCCTTTGACGGACGTGGTGTATTTGGAAGGACGAGTGCACTGCACGGACGCCAAGAATGAAAACGACGTCTCGATCGGGTTGATTCGCTTGAGCGCGTTGGCGATGTTGAGTAACGGGAAAGCGAGCGGGTTGGTCAGAAAAGCCATTTTAGCGAAGAAGAAGGCGATGCCAAGGATCGAAGAAGAGGAAGAGGTGGAAGTGGAGCCGTTGAAGACGACGATCGAGTGGGAAGACGAAGGAACGTCCGGAGGAGGAGAAGAGCGTAGCGGAGAAGGGGAGGAAGGAGAGGCGACTTCCTCGGAGGACTTCGGAGGAGGAGACGGAGAGTATGAAGAAGATTTCGCCGAGCGAGGGCAAGAACAAAGGCAAGAGCAGCAGCAAAGAAAAAAGCGCTTTTGGACCGGTAGACGGCTCTTAATAGGTGATGACATTGAGCCTTGAAATGATCGATCGATCCCGTACGCTTTACTCCTACTACTACGTAAAATCACACTCCTCTTCCTTCTTATCTCAAACACCAAAATCTTCCATTAAAAAGCGCGCCGCTCGAGACTCTCAAACACTTCTCGCTCACACATAAAAGCACCACCATGTTCGCCTCCTCTTCTTCTTTGACGTCGTCCTTTTCGACGACGACGACGATTAATACTATTAATCGTAATAACAAAAGCTCGTCGTCTTCTTTACACCGGCGCATAAAATCCACGTCGACGGCTTCGTGGGCAACAAATGTGCGAAGGAATACGAAAGAAACAGAGGAAGAAGAATCCAACAAAGCGACCCTCCCAGTCTCTGCGAGTACGATAAAGAGAACGTTTCTTGCGGCATCTCTTTCCGCGACTTTCGCGCTCGCCACTCCTTTCGCTGCGATGGCCGATCGAGGCACCGAGGTCCGATTACCACCCATCGACAACGACCCGAACAGATGCGAACGCGCGTTTGTCGGGAACACGATTGGTCAAGCCAACGCGGTTTCGGATAAGACTTTGGATTTGCGCAAGTGCCAATACGATAACGTTTCCGTGAAAGGTATCACCTTATCTGGAGCGTTGATGGTGGACAGCGTTTTCGATAACTCGGATTTTAGCGAGACGGTTATGAGTAAAGTGTACGCGACGAAAGCGAGCTTTAAGAACGTCAACTTTACGAACGCGGTCATAGACCGAGCGACGTTTGACGGGAGCGATATGACGGGAGCGAATTTTCAAAACGCAGTTTTAACCGGCGTGAGTTATGAAGGCGCGAATTTGACCGGGGCGAACTTCGAGGAGGCTTTGATCGGAGACCAAGACGTGAAGTTGTTGTGCTTAAATCCGACCGTGGTGGACGAGAGCAGAATGCAAATCGGCTGTAAAAATTAAGATGTAAGAGAGAGAGAGAGAGAGAGAGAGAGAGAAAAAAAGAGAGAGATGACACGCTCGCTCGGAAAGGGTTTATTTAGTTTATGTTTGTAGAGAAGGTATGTGCGTGTACTGCTATTACTCGCCAATAAGAATCAATCGGCGTTCTCGCTTTCATTTTGCCCCCAAGACACTTCTTCTTTTTGGATATGAAAATGCATCACTTCTATTAAACACGCGCGGCTACTCTGCGCCTGCAGAACAAAACGTCTCAAAAATGCGCGCATCTTCCACTTTGTGTTGCTCGACATCTTCTGTCGGACGGAAGGAGCCTCGCGCATCATCGTCGCGTCGTCTTTCCGCCGCGCGATGTGAGCGACACCACAAAACGCGTATCTGCGCTTCGTCGTCGTCATCTTCGTCTGCGTACGATTACATCGTCGTCGGCTCCGGCATTGGCGGTCTCACCGCCGCCGCGATGCTTTCGTATCACGGGAATTCAGTGTTAGTGCTCGAGTCGCACTACGAGACCGGCGGCGCCGCGCACGGGTTTACCAGACGCGTGAAGAAGAAAAGAGATGAGATTGACACCAGCCAAAAGAGTAAAAAGGGCGACGAGAACGAGAGTAAAGACGACGACGAAGACGACGACACGAACGAAAGTCTCGAGTTTGTGTTCGATACCGGTCCATCTTTCTTCGCTGGATTGACCACCCCAAACGCGCTGAATCCGTTGGCGAGCGTTCTGGAGGTGCTCGGAGAACCGTTGGAGACGGTGAAATACGATCCGTTGGGAACCTTTCACATCGAGAAAGGCGTTCCCGGGTTGAGAAGGCACGCGGATTTAGATTTGTTGTGCGAGGAAATCGAAAGATTTAGCGAAGGTGGCGCGAAGGAAGTGAGGTTGGCGGTGCCGAAAATTAGAGATATGTTTGAAGCGTTGAGTGGGTTACCGACGATTGCGCTGCGAACGGATTGGCGGATTTTGTTAGTCATAGGAAAAAGATATTTGGAGAAGATGAGTAAACTTGGGAAGTACGGCGGGGTGTTGGGACAACCGACGAACGCGTTGTTAGATTTCTTGGACGTGAGAGATCCGTGGGTGAAATATTTATGCGATTTAGAGTGTTTTTTGCTGAGCGGTATGGATGCGAGCGGAACGGTGAGCGCGGAGTTTGCCAGCGTGTTTGGCGCGTCGGATTATTTTAAGAAATCCGAGTTCCCAGTGGGAGGAGGGAAAGCGATTTCGGATGCGTTGGTGAGAGCTATTGAAAAGAGAGGTGGAGAAATTCGCGTGAACGCGCACGTGAAAGAGGTGGCGTTGAACGATAAGAAAGATGAAGCCATCGGGGTGAGAATGCGAATGGATCCCGAGGTTGTCATCAAAGCGAAAAAAGGGGTGTTGTCCAACGCGAGCGTTTGGGACACGTACGAAAAACTACTCCCAAAAGATGCGAAAATTTCCGCTCAAGAGTACCAAAAGAACACGACGATTGACTGCTCGGATTCGTTCATGCACATTCACTTGGGCATTAAAGCAGATGGATTAGACTTTTCGCACTTGGGAGGTCACCACGTCGTCGTGAACGATAAATCGAAACCGCTTGATGCGCCCGGAAACGTGTGCATGATCTCCATCGCAACCGTGTGGTCACCAGAAATGGCCCCGGACGGACACCACTGCGTCCACTGTTACACCATGGAACCGTACGACGGCTGGACGGAGTTAAAAGCCACCGACCGAAAAGCCTACGAAGAAAAGAAAAAAGAAAAGTGCGACGTTCTCTTTAAAGCGTTAGAAACGGTCATCCCAGACGTCCGCTCTCGCGTCGTCCTAGAACTCCTTGCCTCGCCGGCGTCTCACGAAAAATGGTTGCGAAGGTACCGAGGTACCTACGGCGCCGTCATCCCGGCGCCAAAAATGTTCCCAGGGCCGGCAGTTAAAGGCGTCAAAAACCTCTACCGAGTCGGCGATAGCGTCGCACCTGGCGTCGGCGTTCCCGCGGCGGCCGGGAGTGGCGTTATTTGCGCGAACACTTTGACCAGTTTGGAGGACCATTTCAAGTTTTTGGATAAATGCGACGAAAAGTGACGATGATATCGATAATGAATAGTAAAAGGTACCATGGTACCTGGTACTTCTGCACTAATGTATATTTGTACACTATGACTCTAAAAGCTTTAATGTTGAGTACGCACGTGCCTTCTCAAATTACTAGATATACGAAAACGCTTCTCGCACACATCACACTCGTACGGTTTCTCGTTCGTGTGAATACGCATGTGCGCTTTCAAACTACCAGATTCACTAAAACGCTTCTCGCACACATCACATTTATACGGTTTCTCGTTCGTGTGAATACGCATGTGCTTTTCCAAATTACCGGCTTGAGTAAAACGCTTCTCGCACACATCACATTCATACGGCTTCTCGTTCGTGTGAATACGCACGTGGCTTTGCAAACTACCAAGTTGATTAAAACGCGCCTCGCACACGACACATTCATACGGTTTCTCGTTCGTGTGAATACGCATGTGGGTTTTCAAAGCACTAGAATGACGAAAACACTTCTCGCAAACATCACATTCGTACGGTTTCTCTTTCGTGTGCGTACGCACGTGTTCGGCCAATTTGGATGGATATCGAAACACCTTCTCACACACATCACATTCGTACGCTCTCTTTCTCTTCGCTCCTTTCCTCACAGTCATCTCTTCTTCTCGTATCTGTTCGTCCTCCTCCTCCTCCTCCTCATCAGGGATTCTCAAACGCAACAACGCTCGTTCTTCTTCTTCTCGCTTCAATCGTTCTTCTCTCTCCTCTCTGTCGCTCGCGACCACCACCGTTTTCGCGTTCACCGCGCGCTGCGGGTGTGGATTCTTTTTTCTCATTTTGGAGACTCCCCCAAACTGAGACTCAAAAATATCTTTTCCCCTTGAAAATACTTTTGGTGTTGAAAAAAAGGCAGAATGTCAACTTACGCGTCTCTTCGACTGCGGAAGCGTTTCCCGTGAGAACTGCGCGAAACGATCGACTGCTTCTCGAGAGATGCGTCCGACGTTTGCGCGGCGTTCTTTTTTGTTCTTTCGATTGCGGAGAGGTGTTGATTTTCTTCTTTATTTGAATAAAAATATCTTCACTTTTTCCTCTCCTTTTAGGGGGGTAGGACTTTCACGCACATATACATACACATATATATATAATGATCGGCGTCTTCGAAACCTTTCTCCCTTGCCAAACGCGAGGATGTTCTTCGTCGTCGTCTCGTTCGTCGACGAGAGGTATCGTCGCGAGAAGAAGCGCTTTTCTACCGTCCTCAAAGTCTTTGATGATTTCGTCGAAACAGGAGGGGAAAAATCGCCGCCGCTGTGATTGCATCGCGAGAGCGATGCTCAGAAACAACAACGACAACGGCAACAGAAAGAGCGACGAAAAGGAGGACGACGGTATTGAGAATACGACCGCGACGCGTTTTCGTCGTTTACGTCGTCTTCAAACTCCGAAAAAGCTCTTCTCTTTCCTCCTGTCCTCGTCGTCGCTTTCATCATCGAAGAAGAAGAAGAATTCAAAATTGAATCCGACGATGGACGAAGCCCTTCGAAGAAGACTCTCTTTAGTCGCCGAATACGCGAACGAGATGATGGACGACGTTTTCAACAACAACAACAACAACAACAACAACGCAAAAAAGAAGTTGTTTTTTGAGTACAAACTCGGGACGACGGAGGAGCAAAGGCAAGAGCGGATCGAAAGACAGTTAGGGTCGTCCTACGAGGAGGAGGAGGAGGAGGAAGAGGAGACGAGCGGTAATAGCGGTACTAATACTACTTCAAAAGGAAACGACGAGAGGATTGAAAACAACTCTTTATTATCGGTAACGTTGGGTGTTGATTCAACCATAGACGAACCGACCACGATTGAGGACATTCTTTTTCCTCAGGAAGAGTTGCGACGAGAAGTCGACGCGTTAGAGAAGGATCCGGATGACTTTGATTTCGAAGGCGAGGAAGATTTCGTGGCGTCGTTGTCGAAAAATGAATTGTTTCGAAACGTGAGCGCGGAAACCAGAGGGTTTCTTTTGTTTAACTTGATCATTTTTATGATGGGTTCGAACATAGTTTTGGTGAAAATGGCGCAGACGAATATAAGTCCGGACGCGTTTGGGTTGTTTCGCTTTTTGGCGGCGAGTTTGACGTTTTTGCCGTTTTCGAAGTACGCTTTGAGAGATTCGAGGATTTTGAAGATGGGAATAGAGCTTGGGTTTTGGTGCGCGGTGGGGTATTATTTTCAAGCGGTTGGTTTGGATATCACGGACGCGTCGTCCGCGTCGTTCATTTCATCGTTTACGGTTATTTCCGTGCCGTTGATTGCCATGTGGGCGGGGAGGAAAGTGCCGAAGAGCACGTGGGCGGCCATCGCGGTGGCTATTTTTGGTTTAGCGTTAATCGAAGGCGTGGTGCCTATACCCGGTTTAGAAGCGCACGATACCAAAGAAGCGCTATCAATTGTCTCCGATGCGGTTTCTGACGTCGTCTCGACGTCCGTGTTGACTGGAGAGGTTGTCCAATCGAACCCGTTTGAAGTCTTGGACTCGGCGTTGTCGCTTCCTTTGGAAAGCGTAACCGACATCGCCGAAGTCGCCACGGTGGAAACCGTCCAAAGCTTATACGGTGACTTCGCCATTCTTATTTCCGCCGTAGTGTTTGCCGTGCAAGTTTTTCGCACGGACGTCTTAGCGAACGAAGAACACTTAGGCACGAAAGAAATGATGGGCATGTGTTCGATTCAACTCTTCGTCGTGACGCTCTTTTTCGGCGGAACTTTACTGAACGACGTCCCGCGCGACGATGGACAGTTATCCACCCTCTTCACCAACAGCCTCGCTGAACTCTCCACATTTGATTGGCACTCCGTTCCGTGGTTCTTAGTCGCGTACACCGGCGTTGTAACCACCGCGTTCGCGTTATACGCGGAAACCGTCGCGCTGAAATACATCCCGTCTGAAAAAGCGAGCGTGATTTACACGACGGAACCGCTCTGGGGCGCCGCGTTCGCGTACGTTTTGTTAGGCGAACGCATGGGTATAAACGGCTACATAGGCGGCGCTTTAATCCTAGCCAGCTCGTTCTTATCCTCCAGCTCGAATAAAGCCATCGTTCTGCCGGGAGAAGAAGAAGAAGCATCCGCCATGAAAAAAATCGAGTAGAGCGGCGAGTAGTAGAAGAAAATTCGCGCGAAAGCGAGTAGAAGAAGAAAGCGTAGAGGACGTACCAATAGTCATAGAAAGTAGAGAGATTGTATTTTACATTGAAGAAGCCAATCGCTGTTGGCAGATCATTGCGTTAAAATCGAGCGCATAAATCGTTCGTCTCTCTCTTGCTAAGAAAATCCATCCTCCTTACTTTCCCCAAAACATCATCACATCATCGCACACACAACACACGAACGTAATAATAATAAACAACAACTTTAATAAATGAGCTCTAAAAAAGACCAATTCCTGACCGCGTGTCGCAACCAAAAGTTGGACACGGTCCGTTGGGGGATCAACGCCGGCGGGCAACAACCGTCCTCGCGCGACGAAAACGGCATGACCGCTTTAATGATTTGCGCCTCCTTGAACAAACACAAAGCGTTGCAGATGCTTTGCGACTGGACTCGAAGGGCGAGAATGCGAGAACAACTGGATTTAACCGACGGGAACGGGGACGGCGTGACCGCGTTAATGATGGCGGCGAAGTTTGGGCACGAAGAATCGTGTTCGGAACTGTTAGACGCCGGGTGTGACTTCAAGGTAAAGTGTGGACGAGGGAAGACGGCGGCGGATTACGCGAGAGCGGAAGGGAAAAACGAAAAGTTGGCGCGCCTGATCGAACGAGGCGGGGAAGAAAGCGAAGAGGAGGAAGAAGAGGGAGAGGAAGAGGAAGATGCAAACGCGGTGGAAGGCGAGACGGCGACGCAAAGAAGCAAGAGGAAGAAGAAGGAGATGGAAGCGAAGGAGCGCGGCGGCGGCGGCGCGGCGGTCGCGGCGAAGGAGAGCAAGAAGGGAGAGAGCAAGAAGGATAAGGACGAAGAGGAGGACGACGGGAAAGAGGCGCCGGAACCGAAATGGCCTGAAGTGAAGAAGGCGATGAAGGAAAAAGCGAAGGAATTGACGATTTCGAGGAAATTGGAAGATGGGGAGGAATTGGATTTGGCGATGTTTTATTGTTCGAGCGTGAACACGCTGAAAATCGAGTGCGGGAAATCGTTGACGAGTTTACCGAAAGAGATTAAAAAACTGAAAGGTTTGTTGACGTTGATTGTGAGCGAGAACGGGTTGACGAGTTTACCGAAAGAGATTGGAAAGTTGAAGAACTTGAGAGTGTTAGAGTGCGAGGGGAATAAGTTGGAAGCGTTGCCGGAGGAGTTGAGCAAGTTGCAAAATTTGGAAATCTTGCGTTTAGGGAGGAATCAGATTAAAGATTTGAGCGCGTTGAAAAAGATGAATAATTTAGTAACTTTAGTGGTGGATAACAATCGATTGCGAACGTTGGACGATTTCGATTTAGGCTCCAAGTCGAGGTTGATTACTTTGAGCGCAAATAACAACGAAATCGTGGATGCGCCGTCGGATATCGGGAAGTGCACGCTGTTGACGGAAATCTTGTTGAACAAGAACAACATCGAAGAGTTACCGGGAGAGTGGGGCGAGTTGAAAGAGAAAAAAGTCCGTGAGATTGATTTAGACGATAATCCGATCAAGGACTCCAAGATTAAAAAGATGATGGGGAAGAGCGATAAGTTCGTCAAGGAGCTCTTAACGTACGTGAGAAAAAATTGCAAGACGGGATTGGCGAAGAAAGCTGGGAACGCGGTGAAAAGTTCAAAGAAGAAGAAAGAAGAAAGCGAAGACGAAGACGAAGAAAAAGAAGAAAAAGAAGAGAAGAAAGAAGAGACGACGGGAGACGCCGGAAAAGAAGAACAAGAAGAACAAGACGGCGACGTTTCTGAGACTGAATCCGAACTCGAAGAGCGCATGTCCAAAATGTCAAAGAAGGAAAAAGAAAAGTTCAAACGGAAGCTCGTGGAAAAACAAGCGGAAAAAGCGAGAAAAGTAGCCCTGGAAAAACGCTTGAAAGAAGACGCGGAAAATCTGAAACGCATGGAAGAGTTAGTCATTAGCGGCGCCGGGAATAACGACGACGGCGAAGATTCCGACGAACCCATCGACTCGGACGACGAAGAAGCGCTCTTGGCGCGCAAACAAAAACAAAAGCAAAAATCGAAACCGACGTTCATGTACGCCCTCACGGACGAACAACGCAAGGAAGCGGAAAAAGCGGAAGCCAAACGATTATTCGAAAAGGAAAAAGCCGAACGCGAAGCCGCGGAAGCGCTCAAACGTAAAGAAGAGGATGCCAAAAATAAAGCGAAAGACCTCAACGCGGTCAAACTCGACGGCGACGCCGGAAAAGACGGTCGATACACGTGGTCCTACGCCAACGGTAAATTCGATCGGTCCGTGACAAAAACACCTCCAAAAACCGAACACACCATCGAAGTCGTCATCCCAAAACTCATTTGCGGTCGACTCATCGGTAAAGGCGGAGCGACTATCAAATCCGTCTCCGAGCGAAGCAAAGTCGTCCGCGTGAACATCGACGAAACCAAAGGAGGCGCCGGGAACAGCCTGTTAGTCGTCCAAGGCTCGGAAAGCGCCATGGAAAGCGCCAGGATGTTGTTCAACAACGCCATGTAAAAGTAGCGAGAGAGATATGCGTAGACACGTGTGATATATAAAAGAGAGAGAGAGAGAGAGAGAGAAGAGAGAGAATATAATAGCCTCTTTCACGCGCATCATCTCGCATCAAAGTCTCTTGCATCTGAAGTAAGTTTGACATTTTTCCATCCCTCCTGCATCCATACACGAACACAATTTACAAATTCTCGTTAGAATTAAAATGCTCACCGCGAGATTGGAAAAGCGCGTCCGCGACCTCGTCTCGAAGAAAGAGGAGGAGAGGAAGACGAAGAGGAAGAAGAACCAGCGAAACCGTTTCCTTCCCTCGGCGCGCGCGATTAAGAAACTCTGCGCGGACATCGAGTCTCGAGGATTTACGCGAGCGGACGTGAAACGATGCGTTTTGGACGCACTTCTCGAAGACGATGAAGATGATGAAAAAGAGTGGAAGAATAACGACTGGGTGGAGAAATGCTTCGACCGATTACTGATGCAGCTGGAGAGGCAACGATTGCCGAGAGCGTTTCGAGGCGGCGCCGTCGCTTCTACAAATACTACGACGGAAGGCGAAGACTTGGAAAAGGTGCTCGTGGTGACAGTTGAGAAACCAAAAGTACGGACGACGACGACATCGATATGCGAAAGAAAAGAAGACGATGATGAAGAACTCGAAGAACGAAGGATAAAGGTGATGAAAGAGCGCGAGGAAATGGTTCGCGTGGCGAACGAGCGACGACGGGAAAAACTGGAAGAGCGGGAGAAAGCGGAGGCGAAGGCGTTTCGCGAGGCGCAGATGAGGATGGTTCGAGCGACGGAGGCAGCGGCGGCGGCGTCTGGGTCGTCGGAAGAGGAAGGGTCATCCTCGGATTCGGAGGATTCTCTCGAGAATTTCGGGTTGAGCGAGGAAGAAATCGCGCGGAGGAAGAGTCACAAGAGGAACGCGAAAATGTGCGCGGAAAACAGAGTCGGGTTTGTGAGCGAACTGCGAAAAAAATTGAAAGAAGCCAAACAGACGGCGCAAGAGGAGAAGAGGAAAGCTGGAAAGAAGATGGATAAAAAGAGAGCGAAGGAGTTAGCGGAGGGGGTGAGGAAGATTTTGAATATCGCGGAGACGTTTAAGATTGGCGAGAAAGAATTGGAGGAGGAAGAAAGGGCGTGCGCAGAAAAGCAGGAGGTTGAAGTAGAAGTAGAAGTAGAAGAAAAACTGGATAGACTAGAAACAAAGAATGAAGTAGTAGAAAAGACAGTGGAAGCGAAAGAGATAAAACGCGATGCCAACAGCGACGACGACGACGACGACGACGACGATGATTTCCAAATTCTTGACGTTTTCGGTGACGACGAGCCTGAAGCGTTGAAGCTAACGCCGGAAGACGAAGCGAAAGCGAAGCGCAAAAATATCGAAGCTTCGGTAGTTGTTGGACCAGTCTTACACGTCGAAGGCACCGTTGGTGCCGCCATCGAAGCGACGAAATATTCCAAGAAAAAAGTTGGGGGCGGAGGAGTGGCTGAAAGTGCATCGGCTGCGCTGGTCGCGCCTAAAGCGCTTCTTGCCAAGATGTGTGAAAAAGAGAAATGGTTGACGCCTCGCTACGATCGATTAAAAACCGACGATAAAAAAACAATTCGATACAGCGCGACAATCGAGCGATCTTCCGGGCCAAAATATCTTCGAAAACCGACGATACTAGTGCAGACAATCTCTTTTGAAGAGAAAGATGGTAACGAGCCGGACGGTGGTTGGAAGAGCGTGACGGAAGCGCAGGACGCCGCCGCGTGTGTCGCGCTTTTCCGTATCTTGTTTGTCGAAAGGGAGATGAAATTCGTCGTACCGAGCGAGTTAAATCATCAATGGCGAGATTACTATCGGCAATTCTTGTTACTTCGCGAGTTGTTCTCTGGAATCGATGGAGGCGAAGCGTGCGAGAGTAGTGATGACAAAACACGAAATGAGGGAGGAGATGAAGAAGATTGGGAAACGTTCGCGGTGCGGGTTCGGAAAACGCTCTGCGCTGCTCGAACAGAGTGGAATCAGAAATTAGAAAGAGAGCTTGATAATGCCGATAAAGATGCCGATAAAGCACCATCGAAGAACCGCGCGGCTACATCGACTACTGCTGCGAATAAAAATCGCGAAAGAGATTCTGACGTCGTAAAAGAAAAAGAGGAACAGAAACGAGCGCTCTCCGAACGTATTTTGCAAACCTTTCGCGAAAAAAAACAAACACCGGCGTGGAAAGATATCGAGTCCAAGCGTAACGACTTACCGATTGCCAAACTCAGAGACGATTTTTTGCGCGCATTATCTGTGAAAGATACTGTCGTCGTGTGCGGCGAAACTGGCTGCGGTAAAACGACGCAAATCCCGCAATTCGTCTTGGACGACGAGATTGAAAATCTGCGTGGCGCGAGCGCGAATATTATTTGCACGCAACCTCGTCGCGTCGCCGCAACTTCAGTCGCTGAACGCGTCTGTTTCGAAAGATGCGAAAGAGATGGCGTCGGTGGAAGAACGAGCGATGTCGGATATCAGGTCAGAGGCGACAACAAGACGAATCGTAGCTCGACAAAGTTGACGTTTTGTACGGTCGGTATTCTCCTGAGACGATTGCAAGGCGATCGATACTTGAAAGGCGTGACGCACGTCTTACTAGACGAGGTACACGAGCGGAGTTTAGACTCAGACTTTGCGCTCGCATTACTTCGCGACGTGCCTGAACAACGACGGCGAATGAGTTTGCCGCCGCTGAAGTTGGTATTGATGTCTGCGACCATCGACTCCGACCTTTTCAGCAGGTACTTGGACAACGCGCCTGTGGTAACCGCGCCGGGACGAACGTTTCCAGTGTCCACTTCGTTTTTGGAAAACATATACGAATCGTTAGAATACGTTTTAGACCCGGAAAATAGAGCGTGTCGCCGCCCGCGCGGCTTTGAGGACGAGGCGAAATCAGCCATGCGAGCCGGCGGAGGAGGAAGCGATCGTCGACGAAACGCGCAACTCATCGATAGTTGGGGCGAGGATGCCAACTCCTTGTTTGGCGGGGAAGAGTATCCAGAAAATCCAGATTATGACGCCAACGACGCTTTTCTTGAACATTGTAGCTCGAAGACACGTTTGAGTCTATCTCGATTGGACGAACACGCTATCGATTACGATCTCATCGAACAATTACTCGCGCATCTCGACGAGACCGAAGAACGCGCGGGACCGAGTAACGGCGGAGGCGCGTTTTTGGTCTTTCTACCCGGCAAAGGCGAAGTCGAAAGGATGGTCGATCGTTTGAGAGGCTCGAAACGTTTTCGAGACGCAATCGTGTTGCCGTTACACTCGAACGTGAGCAACCGTGACCAAAAGATTTGTTTCAATGTCAATCTCGATTCTCACGTTCGTAAGATTGTCGTCGCCACGAACGTCGCGGAAACCTCCGTGACTATTCCAGACATCACGTGCGTAATTGATACCGGACGCGTGAAAGAAAGAAGATGGGACCCAAAGCGTGGTCTTGCGAGTTTAGAAGAATGCTTCATCTCTCGAGCGTCCGCGAAACAACGACGTGGTCGGGCAGGTCGCGTGAGAGAAGGTAAATGCTTCTCTTTGTATACGTCCAAGCGACACGAGGTTTTGATGAAGTCTCACCAAGAACCGGAGATGAAACGAGCACCGTTGACGGAAGTAGTTTTGCAAATTGCATCCTTAGGAGGTGGTCGCGACGACGACGACGACGCCGATCCTCGCGCAGTACTCTCGCGAGCACCGGAACCGCCTTCGGAGGAGTCCATCGATCGCGCGGTAGACACATTGGTGAACATTGGTGCCTTGGAGCGAAGAGCGAGAAGAAAGCGAAATTCTACGAGTAATAAGGACGATGGCGACGACGATGAAGAAGCGGTAGGATGGGACGACGAGGACGACGATGACGTAAACGGGGAGATGAACAACGCAAACACAATTCTCGCGCTCACGCCTCTCGGAAAGCGCCTCTCGATGCTCCCGCTCGACGCCGCGTTGGCAAAAATGCTCCTCTTTGCAGTTCTGTTGCGATGTCTCTCACCAGCACTCACAATTGCCGCAATTGTCAGCCATAAAGTTCCCTGGCGCGCGAGTGACTCCGAAAACGACGAAACGAGCGCCGCTTCCGTGACGAAGAAAAACTTGACAAAAAACGTGAAAGAAAACGACAGCAGTGTGGCGAAAAACGAAGTTTCCGACCATCTCGTCCACGCCGCCGCGTACGAAAAATGGAACGAAATCGGCAAAAATAACGCAGCCACTCAGAAAAAGTTTGCTCGTGAAAGCGGCCTTGATCACGACGTGTTGCGACAACTGTCCGATTTACGCAAACAGTTTTTCGATGCGTTGAAAGCCGGGAACGTCCTCGATGGGAACAACGCAAAGTACGATTACTCTTCCATGGACAACCCGCTCTCTCCGTGGAACGCGGACGCTAAGAGACCAAAGCTCATCAAAGCCGCGTTGGTCGCTGGATTATACCCAAACCTCGCCTACGCCGACGCCGTGGAAATAGGCCCGAAAAACGCCGCCGATAAGAAAACCATCTTCGAATGGAAAGACTCGCGAAACGCGGACGTGTATCCGCACCCGTCCTCGCTCGTTTCTAAAATCTCGCGCTCGCCGGGAACAAAACTCCCACCTCGACAATTCTGCGTGTACGCGGAGAAAGTTAAAACGTCGCGAACGTTTTTGCGCGAGTGCACGAAAGTCTCGCCCATTGAAGTTTTGCTTTTTGCCGGCAGAAAAGTGAACGTGGAACACGAGATGAAACGAGTCGTTTTGGACGACTGGCTGAAAGTGTTAAACGTCGACGCCGTCACGGCGACTTTGTTTAAAAAGTTACGGGTGGTTTTAGACGATGAATTCGCGAAAGCGCACGCCGAGGACGAGAACGACACGCACGCTCGAGAAAGCGACGAGCACGACACCGACACTTCGTCGGAGTTCGTGTTCGAGCTCGTGCGAGACATCCTCTTATTAGAAGAATAGATAGAAGCTTTATTAAAAATGACGCTAAGACGAACTCGAAGAACTTCCGCTCGACGACAAAGACGACGAACCACTACTGCTCGATAACGACGACGACGACGACGACGCAGAAGGAGAGGAAGAAGAAGAAGAAGAAGAACTACCGCTGCTGCTGCTGCTACTACTACCGCTACTTTCGCTCGAGCTGCTGCTGCTGCTGCTGCTGCTCGAACTCCCTCGTCCGCTCTTCTTCTTCTTCTTTCTCTTCTTCGTCCCTCTCAGCGCGTCCACTTTCCTCTTCAACGCCCGCGCTCGTCCTTCTCTCGGGTCTCGAAACACCTCCCGTCTTTCCTTCTTCCCGATTTTCATAAACTCTTGAAACCCCTTGTTGGTGTTCGATTTCCCCGAGTTGTCCTCCTCCTCTCTGCGTTTCTTCAACAGTTCCGTCTTGGACTGTCGTTTCACGTACGTCCCTTGGTCGCCGGGTTTTAATAAACACTCGAACGTCCAGTGCTCGAGAGAGAAACATCGCTGACACTTTTTCTGAGTCGTCCGAGTCGTCGTCGTCGCATCGTTCGGCGCGTTCTTACGCAACACGAAACCCATCTCTGCTACTCTTCAAGTGACGATTTGGCGGCACAATTTCGCACGGATTTCACGTTTATTCGCGGGAGGATACACGCGCGCGTGCTCGCTTGCTTGCCCGTTGTCGCGCGAAGAAAGAGAGAGAGAGAGAAGAAAAGATGCACCCTTCGTCTCGTTTCGGTCGCCCTTTGCCGACGACGGAGGAAGAGCTCCTCGAGGAACAGAGAGCGTTTCTGGAGAGGAAGGAAACGCCTGCGGCGAAAGCGCTGAGGAAAGAGAAAAGAACGAACGTCGAGGACGACGAAAAGGAGGAGGAGGAGGAGGAGGAAACGACTGCGAACAACAACAACAACACGAACAACGTCGAGACACCGTTCGTGGTGGAAGAAGCGTCGCTGAAAATTGTGGAGCGGGACACGTCGACGGTGATTCCAACACCGCCAACGAAGAGAGACGATGGGAGCGAAACGAGAGGTTTTCCGAAAGCGGAGCATCGGTCGAAGGAAGGCGGCGGTGGTAATGGTGGTGATAACGATCCGAAAATTTTGAGTAAGTTTGCCAGGAGACGCGCGGAGATGCGCGGGGAGAAGATTTTGGACGTGCACGAACCAGATGTGATGAAGAAGGGGAGAGCGGATGGCGCGTCGGCGGCGGCGGCGGCGGCGATGATGATTCCGGAACACGAGGATAAAGACGTGGCGGCGGAAACGAAGAGAGTGTTGGCGTCCATGAGCGTGGAAGAAGCGATGAAGCAGAGGAAAGAACTGGAGGAGAAGATGGATCCAAAAATTGTGGGGTTCTTTAGGAATCGCAATCGAAAGAAGATGGATGCGACGAGCGAGGATAAAAAAGAGGCGGGGGCGTCTGAAGCGGCGCCGCCTCGTTTGACCACAACGACATCGGGGAATAGTAGTAAACTTAACAACAAAAGCACGAGTAAGAAACCAGACGCGATGAAACTGATGAAAGCGAACGTGGATCCAATGTCCAGAGTGCACGCTGCTGATGTTCGGTTTACAGCTTCCGGTGAACCAATCGTACCGGTGGAACACTACCAAAACATCTCCGCGCAGGAAGGACGAATTCCCGCGCCCACCGAACGCGATTTTGTTCGCGCCGGGGGATTGTTTAATAAACCAAACATCGCGGCTTCGACGTCGGCAGAAGAGAGTGACGATCCAGGGTACACGTTATTAGAAGCTCGACAGTTGTGCGTCTCGTCGGTTCCAGGCCAGCGCGCATTAGGGTATCGTTTGTTAGCCAACGTGTTCAAATCGGCGCGAAGATTTGGTCACGCGCCGGAAAGAGTCGCGACGGAGGAGCCGCAAGAGTTGCCACTAGGAAGCACCTGGGCCGGTATATGGGTCTCTGCAGTCGTGGATGTTGGCGCCGTATCGCTTGTTCGACGAGGGCTGGACGATTCAAACCCGCTCGTTTTCTCCTCTGCCGCGTTGGCGATGCGAGAGTTGTGTTGCGGCCGAGGCGGCGGGGGCGTGTTCGGGACCGAAGAACGGTTAATGTCACAATTAGAATCGTTTGCAGGCGTCCCTGCGATTTCGAAGGCGTATTCTGCGGTCACGTGCCACGCGCCCATATGGAGAGAATCGCGAGATGACGCACCTAAAGGCGGTCGAGGGTATGAACCGAAAGCGTGGGAGCCCGCCGGAGGGGTCATCGAGATTGATCAGAGCACAAATTTGGTGTGTTGCGATGAGGAAGACGAGGAAATCGCAAACAGTGTCATGCAAGCCGCCACGACTGGTGCAAAACTAGATCCGGAAGCAGAAGCCGAGCTGAGACGGATAGAATCCGAACGAGCGGTCGATCCAATCGCGGCTTTATTGCGAGCGAAGACTTTAGAACGAGTGAGATATTTACTCGAGATGGAACGGAGTCCAGTGGCGGAAGTCCCTCTGTTACAGTTTTTGTCCACGGCGGCGACGCACTCAACGTCCGCCGCGGTTGCGGTTGCGAAGTGTCCGAGACTGATGGACGTGTTGTGTAGGCGAGTGACGAGCTTTGCGTCGTCGTCGTCGTCGTCGTCATCGGCGCCGCCAGAAGGTGCGAACTCAATTGCCTCGCGCGCGTACGTTTTGGAAACGATATGTTCCATCGTACGCGTCGCCGGTACAGGCGTTGTCTTTGAAGCACCAGATGCGAGCAACGATAGGTTAAATATCGCACACAGCGCGATACAGCTCGTTTCCTCCATCAATCCAATGGAAGACCTCGAACCTGCATCGGTAAATTGCTGGCGCCAAGCCATGCGTTTGTGGTCGCTTTGCGCCAACCGAGGTGTCCCGACGTGTCCGAACGCGGACGATTATTTCTCTCTGTTAGCAAACTGCGTGGATGTGGACCCTAAAAATGTTTCAAATGAAGGGTACGAAACCGTTCGCGAGGCATTCAACGCGTTCTCGTCGTTTTGCTCAAATCATAAGAACATGAAAGCGTCTACGCCGCTGTTAGAGAAAGTTTCCGGCTTCGCGAGCCATTGGATATTAAAGAATTACGAGTCGTTTTCAGTAGGCGGCGCCCGTTCTCGCTTTGCGTTTGCGTCCGCTGCTTTTTTTCTCGATTCTGCGAATCTTGCCGGAATTGGCGAGGAAGGTAACGAGAACGAGGGTAACGAGGACGATGTAAATTCCAACACGCGAAGACGACTCGCAAACGCGCTCTCAAAGGCGTGCGACATTTTACTGCGAGAGTTGGCGGCAGATTACGCCCGAGGTATCATTGCTAGTTCGGATTTTTATAAAGCGAGAGCATCCAGAGGTGCTGCTATGCACGGCGTGCTGTGCGTTCTCAAAGCGCTCGCTGGTGGAGTAAACGAAAGCTACGAGGAGAACGAAGAGATGCGCGAATCGAGCGTGGACGAATACATCAAGACCATCGCTCAAAATAAAGCATTAGAAGCTATCGATACGCTGTGTGCTGCGATGTATCGAGAGACAGTTGGTATTGAGCGTGCGAGACGTGCTGACATGAAGATGCGTCAGCAACGTGCGCGGCACCGCGGGTTATCGCTGGATGTTCGGAGCGGCGACGCGAGAGCTGCGAGAGGACAAATTTCACCGAAATCAGGAATGTCTCCCAGTAGACCGCAGACGAAGAAACCGCCGCTCGCTGGGTCTGCTGGTAGCCCGAGCGATGACATTGGTCTTTTAAGTTCATCGCCGCCTTTAGGTGGTGGTGGTGGTGGTGGTCTCATCCACACAAACGAGGCGTTTACGAAGAAGCGCATGTCTTTTGATACCACATCTAACCAGATTTCGGCTGCGTTTCAGCAAAAAGCACGCATCGGTAATACAGAAAAAGTCGCCGCGACGCTCGTTGCCGAGGATAAGAATCTTCCAGACAGAAGTCAAACGAAGAGCCCATCTCCGGCTTTAGTTGCCGTGCGCGAAGGATTTGCCACGGATCAATCATCCTCGGCGCAAAAACGCGTCGGCGGCGCAGACTTTGATAGAACTTCGGACAGAAACGACGAGTTGGAAAAACTGTACTTTGAGAACTATTCCGGCGAGGAGTCTGTTCAAGAAGCGCATGCGCACGAAGTGACCACATTTATGGGTTTGCGCGTGTTCTGGGCCTCCGCGACGCTTCCCATTCAACGTGCTTTAGTGCAAGCGTTGGAGATTCTCGAACAGTTTGGTTTGCCGGAAATTGTCGAAGATGAATTCGCACCGCCGATGGATGAAGAAGAGAAGAAATGTCGCAAGAAGCAGCAACGCGCGGAGTACACAAAGACGTGTTTATACGCGACGGCGACGTTGTTGCGCTCGTTACCGCCGGGTGCGGGCAGCTTGGCGAAACTCGCCCTGAAAAACGGCGTCATGTCGACGCAGTCGCTTGACGCCGCGTTAGATTCGACGAGATCTGCGTTGTTGGATGCCGAGCGTGATTTCATAAATACGGCGAATAACATCACGCCTTCAAACATGACCAAAGTCGTCAGCGCAGCGCAAGAGTGTGGAGTCATTCTGTCCTTGGCGGCGAAATCGCTCGTACCGCCCGCGGAGGATTGTCGCGACGCGCTTCTTGGTGGGTACACGATTGAGTTCACCACCGCCTCCGAGGCACGCAAATACGGTTGCGATCCGATGAAGTCTGTTTTGCCAACTTTTAGCGATTGGTTTTTCGCTCCGTTGTCTCCGTCCTCCGCTGTACGCGGATGGGACGTCGCGAGTATCGCGTCCAATCTATCACTTGTTCTCGGTTACGAAAAGTTACACGCATCGACAATTGTCGAGTTGAACTCTTCAAAAAAGCTCTCCGCGTTGTCCAACGTCTTCTTGAAGGAAATGGTTATATGGCGCGATCCTGCCGTCACGGCGCCGTTAGCCGCGTTGACCGATTTATACTGGTCGCAAACCGTCTTTGAGTTTTTACAAAACGATGCCATGCAATCGTCATCCTCTCCTTTAGGCTACACGAAAAGAATCAAACCGAACGAAAAATCGTTGAGCGACCCTTTACACGTTCCCGAAGGGTCTGGAGACGCATCCGTGTCTTCCGCTTTGGCGATTGCCTTTGGCACAACTTCGTACGCGGATGCTTTGTTTGGAAGACACATCAGTTTTTGGCTCCGCGCGGACGTTCCCGCCAAAGCTCGAGCTTCCTGTTGGATCGCTTTGCGCGAAAATTTGAGCCTACATCTACTTCCGAGTATTGCAAAGTTAGTCGAGCCTATTCATTCGCACGTCATGTTACCTCGCGGAGGCGAGCAAGATCCTGAAATGTTTGAGCTGTACATCTCGTCGTTAGAATCGGGCGATTTAGATAAATGGTTCGCATCGTGGGAGAAATTCGAAGGGTGGGATTACGGCGGCATTGGTTCGAGAGGCGCCCGTTTACCATTCGAAGCACCACCAGTCGCGGTCGCTCTGGTCGTCCACGCCGTCGCTCACGTCGTTCTGGGCGGAGCTGGAGGGAACGCCTTGCAAAAGAAGACCATTCGCCGTTTATTGTCGAAAGATCGCACCGGGACGTACCTTCGCGCAATCATGAACACGCCTTTGATGCTTCGTCGACGACCTCGGTTCGCGAGTACTTCGGCGAAAACGAACGCTGGAGAGTTGCACGAGACGCCATTTGGTTGGGGCTTTTGTTTTGGAAAGTTTGGTAAGTGGGAAGATATGGGTCCGAGGCGGTCGGTGTTGTTAGACGCTTGCGGCGACGACGAGGAATTGTTGAGATTATTAAGACACGCGCTGGTGACGTGTAAGTTAGCCACGAGAGAAAGCATGGACGTCCACGCGATGGAGATGTCCGTGGAGAAAACTAGCAGCTTTTACGCGTGATAATGAAGAAAAAAGAATTTAGTAACATTTGTATATGTATATAATCTAGTAGATACAAAAAGAGGAAATTCTAGAAATTATCCTTCATCGTTCTCAACTGCGCGAACACCTCCACGTCTCTCTTCTCCTCCATTCCTAAAAACTTTCTAATTTTCTCGTCCCCGCTTCTACAGAACGGGTTTGTTTTCTTCTCCTCACCGACCGTCGTCGGGACCGTAGGCTCGTTCTTCTCTCGCAACGCCTTGCACTTCCTCTCCCGCTCCAACAAATCCTCGTTCTGTCCATCTACGCTCTTTGCAAACTTAATGTTCGCTAAAGTATACTCGTGAGCGCAATACAATTTCGTCGTCTCCGGTAAACTCATGATCTTCGTGATGCTCGCAAACATCTGGGGATGCGTCCCTTCGAACACTCTTCCGCATCCCATCGCGAAAACGCAGTCGCCGACAAACGCCGAATTCGCCGACGGCGCGTAGTACGCGCAGTGCCCTAAAGTGTGACCGGGAACGTCCATCACGTGTAACTTCACGTCCCCGACGAACACGACGTCGTCTTGTTCTACTTTCCTATCGACGCCGGGAATCTTCTCCGCGCCGGGCGTTTTCGCCTTCTCGCCTCTCGGACCGATTATTTGCACCTCGGGAAACTCTTTTTTCAGCTCTACGTTCCCACCGGTATGGTCGCTGTGCCAGTGCGTGTTTAAGATGTGCGTCAATTGCCAGTTTCGTTTCTTCAATTCTCTCAAGATTGGTCCAACTTCCGGAGTGTCTATCACCGCGGTCGATTTCGTATTCGCGCAGTGCAACAGGAACACGTAGTTATCGGAAAGCGCCGGGAGTTGCACGATTTTTAACGGCGTTTGCGTTCCATCGCTTTCGATGGTTTTCGTCGTCGTTTCCATTTTGGATGATGATGATGATGATGCTGACGATAGTGTTGCCAAACGTTTCTTCAGTGGTATCCTCCTCGCGTGGGTGTTGTGAAAAGACGGAAAAGAAGACGCCACCGCTCTCAGGAGGAGCATTAATACGAGCAGACAGAGAGAGAGTTTTAGTGCGGGGACTTTAACGTGTGTCGCTTTTCGTATCTCTTTTCCTCTTCTTTTTTTCGCCCAAAACGGCACTTTTGTGATGAAGATGATGGACTCGTAAAGACGAAGAAGAAAAAGAACACCGCTGCTCTGTTTTTGTCGTCTCTCGCGTCATGTCTTCTGGAGTGAGGACGCGAGGGCAGAAAAGACGGATGGGGGAGAGGGATGTGTGGGATTTGATCGTGAAGAACGACGATATTTGTTTCAAACACATTCTTCCGAGATTGAATGCGAATGATGTGAAATTCTTGTACGGAGTGAATACAGAGACGAGAAAGTTGATTAAGAGATCATCTCGTGCAAAAGATTTGAAGAAGAGTTTCAAAGTTGAAGAGATGTCATCGATATCGACTTTGGAGTTTGTGTGGGAGAATAAATCGTTGTGGCCGAGTGACTGGGACGATGAAAAATGGTTCTGCTCTCGAGTTGCTGAAACGAATAAACTCGAGTTGCTCAAGTGGGCGCGAGAGGAGAAAAAGTGTAAGTGGGATGAAGGGACGATTAATAGGGCCGCAGAAAAAGGTAATCTGGAAATGATAAAGTATTGCGTGGCAAAGAAGTGTCCTATTAATAGGTGGGCGTGTGCAGAAGCTGCCGTAAACGGTCATCTCGAGTGCCTCAAATACTTACGCGAAGAAGTCAAAGCGCCTTGGGATGATCTTACTGCCAGTTGGGCGGCTTTAAAGGGTCATCTCCACATACTCGAATATCTTGTTGAGCGTAAGTATGATAAATATAGCGTATCGGCGTGTGAGCTTGCAGCCAGGAACGGCCACTTCGACTGTTTGAAGTACTTGCGCGAAACCGCCAAAGCGCCGTGGGACATGGACGCCGTACGCTACGCGCACGAGAACAACCAAACCGAATGTGTACAATACCTCCTCGACAAACGCTGTCCTCTCCCAATCGGTTGGCGATACGAAGATGGAGAGTTACACAGCTTGTAAACACAGGCACACACACACAAATTTTGTAATACACGCACCAAGAGATATACATACAAATGAAAATTTTCCAATCTTTCTATACAAACGTCGTCTTTCTCTCTCATTCGCGTGCGAATGTAATCGTACCTCGGGTACCGTAGTATTTCACGTGTTCTAATCTCTCTTTCTTTCTAAAAATCCTTTTCTTTACCGCTATATTCTTCATCGTTTACGTCCTCGTCGTCGTCGCTATCTAAATCATACTCTTGCTCGTCTTCGTACTCGTCGTCTTCTCGGAAAACATCGTTCTCGTCGTCCGCGTGCACGCCTTCCGAGTCGTAATCCAAATCCACCTCGTCGATATCTTCGTACTCGTCTAAGTCGGACGTTGGCCTCTTCTTCTTCTTAATCTTCTTCTCCCCCCCATCCTCCCCATCTGCATCCTCCTCCTCTTCGTCGTCGTCTTCGTCGAACAAATCCATCGCCTTCTTCGTTTGCCGCAACTCCTCCGTCGTCTTCAACGCGTAATCGTCATCCTCGTCGTCCGGATCATCGCGGTCTCTCAAATCGTTTCGATCGAACGCGTCTTCTTCCTCTTCGTTTTCCTCCTCGTCCTCGTCCTCGTATTCCGCCAATATCTCTTCATCCGTCAACTCCGTGTGTTGTGCTTCGTCCTCTTCCTCCTCCAACACGTCTTCACCGCTCGCTAACCGTTTCGCGCGGCGTTTATCCGCCCGTCTCGCGCGAAGCTTTCCCACGCGCACTCGCACTTTCTCTCGCTTCTCGAGTAAGCGTTTTTCTGCGCGTTTGCGTTCTTTATCTTCGTATTCGTCGTCGTCTGCTTCGTCGTCGTCGCGCTCCTCGAAACCTCCACCAACGTCCCAGGTTTCGAACTCCTCCAAGTCGTCGATGGGGAGACCCGAGCGGGAGAGGAGTTTACGAGTCCTTATTGTCGTCGTCCTCCTTATCCTCCCCGTATTTCTGGTGGCAACACCACCGACGACGTCTTTTCCTTCTCCTCCTTCGTCGTCCGTGTCGACGGCAAAACCAAAACTCGACGACGAACTCGAAACCATCGAGGCAAAGCAAAGAAGCGCGACGACGATACGCACAAAGCTCAGCATTGGTATGATACCGCCGTCACTAAAATTCGCCCGTGTGTCTTTTCAAAGCCTTTTTGTTCGGTATCAGCGCTCGCCTCGCTTCATCCACGCGCGTGTTCGAATTATGCGGACAAAACGAAATGTCTGAGTCAGCAAAAGAAGGGGATTTCCCCCATAAAACGCCACATATCTATCGCGCGTGTCTACAAACAAATACGACACTTTCGAAGTCGCTAAAGAAGCCAAAGGAGAGCGGAGGAAGAGAGGGTTCATTCTTTCGTCTCAGCAGTATTCGAGCAGCAGTAGCAGCGGCAATATATCTTTCCAAAATTCATATCTCATGAGCAGTTTTGCAATCTTTCCCGGGAATGCGAGAGTTATGACTGCATCATCTGCGACGCAATCATCATCATCTGCGGGGGTATCCTCGAGAGGAGCGTTTCATCGTCTTGAGCATCGTCATCGTCATCGCGCGAAGAGGAGGAAAAGGAGAGTGTTTGCAAAAGCGGAAGAAGAATCGTTCTTCGAGAAGTTGAATCCATTCAAGAAGAAGGAGAATGCATTAACCACCACCGAACGAGAACAACAGATGAATATGAATAACAGAAAGAATAAAAAGAACGAACTGATTAACTCGACGCAGCGAGAACAACTCTTCGGGAAAGGTTTAATGGGGCGAGTAGCGACTGGTGTGATTAACAATCTCGCGGGTCAACTCGCGGAAGGGATGTCCGAGATGCGAACGAACGTAGAGGACGCGTACGAAATCGCGAGGAGTAAGTGCGAAAAGGACGGGAAGTTGAGAGAAGCTTTAGGCGGCGAGGACGTAATCGTTGGACCGGTGACGACGCAAATGAGCAACTCGATGAACGTCAACGGGAAAAGGACGGACGTGACGAGGATTGGGATGATCGCTTCGTCCTCGAGCGGTAACAAAGTAGCCTCGATCGCGGTCACCATGGAATCGGTCACGACCGGGAAGAAAAACGTCACCGTCGTCGCCACTTTAAGAAACGGAGAAAGTTTTGAAGTCGACGGCGTCGGGGGAGGAGGGGTTGGTCGAAACGTCGACGTCGTGATTGACGCAAACGGGACGAATACTAGAAACGACGACGACGAGGATTTCTTCGAAGGAGGGGAAATCATCGAGGCATCCTTCGACGACGCCTCCTCGTCATCATCCGGGAACGATAACGGAAACGACGAATAATAACAATACTATTAATTACGAATGCGAGTAGTTGTTAAGTTGAAAGTGTTCTTTCGTGCATAGCGTACATCTTACGTTGTTTTTCCCTCTCTTTACCACACAAAAATTCCCCTCATTTGGAAACAAAAAGACGCACACAATTATTATTATTTAATACACAATGCCTAAAGCGCGCAAATCGACGCGCGGTAACGCGAATACTTCCGACGCCATGGACGCCGAAGGCCACGAGGAGGTAAGTATTCTTTTTGTTTGCTTTTGTTTGCTTTCGTATTCTTTCTCGAGCTCTTTTGTTCACTTCTTTACGGCAACGAGTTGCCGATTCAATTCATCCAATTCATTCAATCTCGTGCTCTGTCTGACCTGAAACGTTTTATTATCTCTGATGCGATGTTGAAAACACACAACAGCTGGAAGCGACGATGACGGCCGAGGACGACGAGATCTTGAAAATGAAAGAAAAACTGGCGGAAATGGAACGCGAAGCGTCCTCGCTGCGAGAACAAGAGCAAGGGATCGACGGGAATGCTTTGGACGAAGAAATGGCGAAACATCACCATTCCGACAATAACGGTCAAGGACAGGGTGGAAAACCGCAAAAAACGCCGGAAGAGTTGGAGAAGGAGAAAGCCGAGCGACAAGAGATTGACTCTCGGTCGGTGTTCGTCGGCCAAGTGGATTACGGCGCGGAACCTGGGATGCTGGCGGAACACTTTAAGAAGTGCGGGACGGTGAACCGGGTGACTATTTTAACCGATAAGTTTGAAAATCCAAAAGGGTTCGCGTACGTTGAGTTTTTGGAAAAGGACGCGGTGGATGCGGCGGTGTTGCTGGATGGGACCGGGTTGGAGGAGTTCCCGCAGAGGAAGTTGAAAGTGAGCGCGAAGAGAACGAACGTGCCGGGGATGAAGGCTGGCGGGAGAGGCCGGGGAAGAGGGGGAGGACGATTCGGTGGGTTTCCCGGCGGAATGATGATGGTTCCGATGATGATGCCATACGGAAGAGGGAGAGGCAGAGGTGGCAGAGGTGGCAGAGGTGGTGGGCGCGGAAGAGGTGGTGGTGGTGCTCCCGGATCGTCGCCGTATTAGCTTTATAATGAAGTGTACAAAGAAAAGAAGGTTTCGTAGTTTTTAATAAAGAGAACGTATCGTTCCATTCAATAATATTGGTGCTTAACTATATAAATTACCCACTAAACTACTATTAATTACTCGTAATATTCTTCACTGAGGCGGTGGAAACTGCTGCGGCGGCATGAACGGTTGGCCTTGTTGTAGATGTTGCTGCTGAAACTGTTGTTGTTGCTGCTGTTGCGCCATCATTTGCCAGTATTGCTGCTGCTGCATTTGTTGTTGTTGTTGCATTTGTTGCATCTGCTGCATTTGCAAATACTGATGCTGGTTTTGCATCGCCATGCTTTGCATGCTTTGTCCTCCTCCTCCTCCTCCTCCTCCATGTTGATATCCTTGATGCGGCGCGCCTTGCTGGAACACATGTTGCTGTGCGGAAGCTTGCTGATTACCTTTTGCAAACTTGAAATAAATCGGCTTGTTCGTCGGTAGATTCGGGTCTCTGTTGTCTAAGATGTACTTTTGGTCGAGCAAAGCGATCGTTCGCTCCGCTTCTTCGACCGTTCGAAAGGTGACAAAGCCACTGCCTTTGTGTTTTTTTGTATGGCGGTCGAATAAAATGTGCACGTCGGTTACCTCGCCCAACGCTTCAAACATAGGCGCGACGGCGTTTTTATCAAAACACGCGGGTATGCTCGAGACATAGAGTTTTTCAGACGGAGGTCCATAATGATGTACGTTTGGTGGGTCGAACTGACCCCGTCTCGGTAATTTTTTACCGTTCGAGTACACGGATCGGAGGTACCTGGCGATGACATCGGGCGTAGTCGGTTCCGAAGAAGACGGCGGTTCCACGACCATTCCAGGAGGCATGGCGTCTCGAGAGTCTGACCGTTTCATGTGATCGCCTTCTTGCTTCTTCGCAGGACTCTCCGTTGTCTTAACAACCGGAGTCAATAAAGCCTTGCCGCCTGGACTTTGTTGTTGTTGTTGTTGTTGTTGTTGTTGCGGGTTGATTACTTTTTGCGCCATTTTCTCTAAACTCATTCTCGTCGTTTCGTCTACAATCGTAAAGTCCACCCTTAAAGGCGCGTGATATACCAACGAACCTGGTGGCTGTTTCTCGTTTAAGCTGTCAAAACACAGCTTCGCATCCTCCTCTTTCGCATACGTCGCCAAGAACGAAAAATGCTTCTCCTTTCTAAACGCTTTGAACGATTCAACCTCGCCGAACCGTTCCAGCCACGCCTTGACTAGCTCATCGCTCGCTAATTTCGACGACGCGCCTATCCAAATCTGTTTGGAACTTCTCGTCGTCTCGTCGCACTCCTCCTCGACAAACTTTCGTAAATCCAACTCCACTTCAGTCGCGTTCGACTTCAAGTCTTCCTCCCACGTCGCCCATCTAACTCGCACACCTTTTTCGCACCCGTCCATCACGTACGACCCATTTTCCAACGCAGCTAACGCGCTTTCGGCCGCTTCTTGCGTCTGAAACCTCACGACGCCATTCGAGCCAGAGCTAAAAATCTCTCTTACGTCGCCGTACGTCTCAAAGACGCGTCTCACCAGCGCCTCGTCCGCATCCGCCGGAAAATTTTCGTAGCGAATCTCCACTCGTCTCGCGCGCAAACGCTCGTACGCGCCAATCTGCGTTAAATCTACTCGCGGCATCGACGACTTCGCGCTTTTCTCTCTTTTTGCGATCGTATCACCATTTTCCTCCTCCACCTTCGCCTTCTTTGTCTTCTTCGCCGCTCCTTCTTGTTCTTCGGTTGGTTGTGGTTTTGGCGAAAATTTTCCCAACGTGTCCCCCAATTCTGAATTCAATTCTTCTTCTTTCTCGGGAACGGCGGTTTTGTCCTCCTCCTCCTCCTTCTCCTTCTTCTCCTCCGATCGAGCTCGTTTCCTCGCGCCCACTTCTCCCCCCTTCTCTTCGTCTTTCTTCTTCTCCTCCAAAAGATGCGTTTCCAATCTTAACAACAAATCCGCTTTCAATCCGTCCACGGACAAACCTAACGAAACTAAAACGTTTCTCAGCTGCGCGACGGTGAGCTTCTTCCTCGCCGATTCCGTCTCCGGGACTTTCAGTGATGTTAGTTTCTTGCTCTTCTTCGGTGGCATCTTTTTACTGTTTATTGCGTGTTTACTCTCGAGTGAGTGTGTGATACCCGTTTGAAAAGTGTTTGGGGAAATGTGTTTGAGGGGCTACTTGTGAGGAAAATTGGGGGAATGGATGCGAGCGTTCTAAATACGCGCTGCTTGTTTATATAATGTCTAGACACGCGCTATTGTTATTTCTGCCACTAATCTCCTCGTGGCACTCCTTTTTGTTTTTCTTCTTCCGTTTCTTCTTTTGGTGGTGAATCGTCGTCGTCGTCTTTGTCGGTTTCGAGACGTTGAAGAAACTTTCGAAAGGCCCCGCCTTCGAAGAACTGTTCCGGGAGGAAAAATTCAACGTTGCAGTTTCGAGCGAAAGCGATATCGGCGTCGGAGTGGTCCTGCGGACGATTCGCCGCGTCGCCGACGTAGAATGTGCTCGTTATTTCGTTTCCTTCTAATTCCTCTACTTGTATTTTTTCTCTTCGCGAAAGCATCTCTCGCCACATGCCGACGTTTGGTTTGCGGTACCCTTTGACGTCTTTCTCGCCGGATTGCGTCGCCGCGTAAAAGTCAAACTTGGCCTCCCCGAGCTGTTTTTTGTCATCAATTAAAGGTAAGAAAAGAAACGACCACGATCAAAAGTCAGCGCGATGAAAGGAGTAAGAAACGAACAAAAAACGCTCGCGAAGAACGAAGCGAAGACCAAGAAGCGACAACACAAACGCACGTACCTCACCCGCGAAAATCTCAACCCGTTTCCGAATCTGTTCCGCTTTCTTCCCATCCACCGCGCTTTTCACCATCCCTTGATTCGAAAAAATCACAATCTTATACCCATTCTCGTGTAACAAATTCAACGCGGTTCTCACCGATTGGTCTCGAAACGTAAAGTCGTTCTCGTGCGTCATGAACGGTTTCTTGCCGGATTTCGTCTTTTGCAACGTTTCGTCGAGATCAAAACACGCGATTTTGCTCGCGTTTTTGTTCGGGCAGGAATGATCCACGCGGAGGAGTAACGAGGCGTGAAGTGCGTGCCATTTTACACACTTCTCGTTCGTCTTTTGCTTCTTCGTCGTCGTCTCGTCTTGGGACGACGAAGCCGTCGCGAATTTTCGAATCAGAAACCGCTCCATGATGATGATGTTCCTCTTACTCCTTCTTCTTCGGTTCGTTATGGATAATATCGATGATTTTGCCGCCGAAGCAGCGAAGCGCAAAGATGGTGACGTCGTCTTGCGCGTGTTTAAAGAGAGATCGCGAGAGTTAAAGTTGTTTGTTTGTTGTTGTTTATTGCGCGCGTATTACATTTGAGGAGATTTTCCAAAGATTCTCCATTATATCCACTCACATCTCTCGCATGAAAACGAGGAACTCCCGCCTTTTCTTTGTGCGATGATGGTGAAGAACAAACGAAGCAAACGTCAAACTCTCTTGCTAAGAGTTTTGTTCGTCCTTTTCGTGGCGGCGTTCGTCTCCGTGCTCCACGACGCGGTGCTCGATGTGATGCAAAAATCGTCCGATTTTGTCTCACTTTCCTTTGGCTTGGGAGGAGCAAAAGACGTGAACCCGAACAGGTTACCGCCTCTGTGCGAGACGAAAACGCTGAGCGTGTTACGCGAGGACCTGTTTAAAGCGAAACCTGGATGGCGGACGCAGTGTTCGGAGAAGTTTAAGAAGCAGATGCAAGTGTCGTCTCGATTTCATTACCAGAGACGGAGAGACGAGGAAGGAAGGGCGATAAAGAAGGTGAAGTTTGAGGAGGTGTTAGTCTCGCTTCCTCCGGTTGGGAAGTTGAAGGAGTTGGAGCAGTACGCGTACGAGGGGAAAGATTTCGGCGCGTTCGATGATACGGATAAAGCGGTAGGCCGGAAAGCGATTTCGATTTTGTTTAGCGGGCGCGACGGGTTCATCGACGAACAGTTGGCGAGGTTTCGGTATTGCCAGATTGTGGTCGTGACTGCGTCGTTTGGCGCGCAGGATACGTTGCACAGACCGATTGGTGCGGATCCGACTCGGTATAAGCAAGATGACGTGTGTTTTGTGGCGTTTGTGGATAAGCCGACGATTGAAAAGTTTGGGTACCAGAGCGGGTGTTTCGACGCTTGGAACGTGGTCGAGTATTCACACCCGGGGTTCCCGGACAGTCGAATGAAAGCGAGATTAGTGAAAGCGTTGTTGCCATTTCATTTTCCGGAGAGTAAAGTGACCGTGTGGGTTGATTCAAAGCTAGAGTTGAGCGAAGACGCGACGGCGGTGGTTGATGTCTTGTTGAGAGCGAACACGCACCCGAAGATTACCAGGGTGAAGAGACACGAAAGGCCGTACGAGTTTGACGTGGCGGTGAGTGAGAATCATGTCAGGGAGGATGTGTTTGCGGAGGCGGATAAGTTGACGAAGATGTTTCACGGAGCGTTGAGCGTAAACGAGACGTACGATTCGGATCGAAGCCGATGGTTGAGTCAAACCGTGAAAAGGTATAAAGAGGAAGGGTTCCAAGGGAAAGGATTGCCGGATACGGGGTTGTTCATTCGAAGGACGAATGCGATTGGGTTCGAGTTAAGCGCCAGGTGGGCGCACGAAATCTTGCGCTCACCATTCGGAAGAGACCAGATTTCGTTTCCGTACGTCAAGTGGATCATGGAACAGAGAGGATTTGGCGATAGAATTAGAGTGTTTGAGAAGTGTTGGTACGTAGCGGCGGTGAACGAAGTCGGACACGCGTCTCGATCCGGAACGGTTGTTCGACGACGATTGCTTTAGCATTCTTGTATATGTATTAGATACTGGTACTAGGTACCTACCAGGTAGTAGTTATTATTTTTACTATACATACTGGTATCACCCTTCTTTTTCTTCTTCACGTGTGACTAGAGAACGATACCGTTTCGGTCCAAGGCGATGGCCGGCGGCATAATCGGGAAGAACCTTGATATCCTCGCCTTTCTTGATGTGCCGAGTAGGGACGAGCGCTATGCATTTACCTAGATACGGGCTAAAATACGTGCGGCGTTTAACGTTTGCGTCTCTTGCATTCCGCACGATAGTTGCCTCGCACCCCAACGAGTGTTCTAACTTCCCATCGTATTCAAAAAAGTAGCCTCCGATGGCGACATTTCCCCCGTCGTTCGTCTTCCTTCCCTTCTTTTTCCCTCGACCGTTGCCATCGTCATCGTCATCGTCATCTTCATCTGAGGAAGTTAAATCGTCCAAAACAGTGATTCTTTGCTCTGGAAACCACCTCACTTTACTCGCACCTTTATCGTGTCGAACGAGAGTACCCGTCACTAACGCCACAAACTCTACCGACTTTGTGTCTTTACCGCTCCATCTCACGTCTTTCCTCGCCACCAACTTACCCTTCACCATCTCCACTATATCCCGCTCCCTCGGATCTCTCTTATCATCCTCAAATACGCATCCTCGAATAGCTGATTTTACCGGCGTGTTCTCTATGTATTCTTTCACACTCTCTCTGCTCAAGCCTTTCTCGAAATACTCCGCCGTATCCTTCAGCAACCTTCCTTCGACGAAAATCCCACGCAACGCCGGTCGATTCGATTCGTCCCAATACTCTAACACACTTTCTTTCGCTAAATTATTCGATTTACTCCTAGTGCTGCTACTCATTGGATACACGTACACGCAACAGCCGTGCATCTTTCCTTCTTTAAACCCTCCGAAAATTTCGCCGCCGTCCCGCGCGCGTTCGTAGCACAGTTTCCCTTCCCTTTTCTTCTCTCTGTAACTGCCGTGGTACACGACCACATTACCATCCTCTTCGTCGATTTCCACCCCGAACTGAATCTCTCCTCTTTTCCACGTTCCCGTTAGCTTCAACCCCTGTCCGTTGGAGAATTCATTCTCATTTCCATCGAACAAATCGTCCTTCCATTCGCCTTTAAACTTCGCGCAGGACGTTTTTGCGTTTTCCTCGAACGGGGAATCCCCTAAAATCAACTCCCCTTGTCCGTGTCGTTTTCCTTCTCGAAAGTGACCTTGATACAGCCCACCTTGGTCGTGGTACAGAACAGACCCGTGTCCGTGAGGTACGTTTGGGTTTTGCTTGGAATATTCGCCGACGTACGCGAACGCGAGTTCCCCGTTCATGCTCTTTGTAGAAATGGGGGGATTGAGTTTTATAGTGGAGTATTAAGAGGGAAGGAGTTTGAGTTCACAACATTTTACGCGAGACGCACATCTCTCTCTCTTTCTCTCTCTCTCTCTCTTTTAAACTTGTTAAAAGTTTAATTCGTCGTAATTGCAAAGCGTGCACGTGTACACTTGTACATTTGTCTCTCGTTTTTCTTTCTTTGAGATTCTTTCCGTCTCACCGTCTTGCTCTCGCCGCTTTTAGTTTGGCCCCGTCATGTCTGGGTCATAATCTTCCGCGGCAGTGATGGTGCCGGTGATTGTTGTTATTTCAAAAGTACCGATGATTGGGGACGGTGCTTCGGCGGTAGCCTCTTCTTCTTCCGTCGTTGGCGGTACTTCTTGTTCTTCTTCTCCGTTTATTACTGGTTGCGGTTCGAGTTCTTCTTGGAGGAGCTTTCGACCGGGAGTCTCTTCGACGATCATCCCGATGTCTTCAATTGGAGCCGGCGCGGGTGCTTCGGCGATAGGTGCTTCTGTCGGCGGAACTGCGATAACTTCGTCCATTATGACGTCACCTTCTTCTTGAAGCAACTTTCTTACCGGCGGAATAACTTCTTCGTCGAGAATCTCTTCGTCGGTCGTGGCAGTCGGCGCCGGCGAAGGCGCCTCGCCTTCGTCCATGGCGCCGTCGCCGGTTGAAGGTAACGGATCCGGCATCCCAGTCATATCCGGCATCATACCCTCCATCATCTGGAGCAACTTTCTCCTCACCGGTGGTAAAATCTCCTCTTCTTCCGTCGTCGTCGCCGGCGAAGGCGCCGGCGCGAACATCTCGTCGTAGATGTCATAGATTTCTCCAAGAATTTCCTCACCACTCGGAACTGGACCGTTCCCGAGTTCTTGCAAAAGCGATCGACGGCGCTTCGCTGGAACCTCTCCTTCTCCTTCAACAACGATCGATTCTTCCTCCATCGTCATCATTGTAGGTGCTGGTGCCGGCGCTGGTGCCATTGCCATCGCGTACTCTCCTCCTATCAGATCTTGCTCTTCGAGAATATCTTCGCTTGGGAACGTTTCTTCTTCTTGGAGAAGTTTTCTTCCTTCAACTCCTTTTAAAAAACCAACCGAAAACAACATCGCCGTCGCGAGGACGAGAAGTGTCATCGCATGGAGCGATTTGCTTTGAGAAGACATCGTGGATGATGTCGCTGTTGATGAATGAATGTTGCTGTGATGTGTTTGTTCCTTTTGTGAAGTATTTTTTAGATACAAAAAAAATATCGAGACGAGTCGTCAAAAAATACCGAGCACTCGAAAGAAGAAGAGAAAGAGGAATGCAAACATGTCTGCGCTGTTTAAAGTGTTCACGTCAGAGCAGCGAGATGTTAGAATTGAGGTCTACAAACCGACCCTCGATTTCGAGATGGATAAAAACGCGTTCTTCCTCGGATGCTTCGTCGAGAACAACTTCTCCACTCGAGAACACTTGTGCGAACGCTTGAACTTCTGAATGAGAGACAAAATGAGCAGCTGCGCAGTCAAAATTTACAAAAAGTCAAAACAAATTTCGCAAAACGCCATTCTGTGACCACCACACCTCTTTCATAGATACGCTCGTAAAATGCACGCGCACTTCGGTCGCGACAACGCGTGAGTGTTCCTTTCGCAGCATTCTTTCTCGTTTCCTTTTTACTTTTTCTCTCCTCTCTTTCGCCGCGAGAATATGAACGCATTTCCCGAAGCACATCATCACTAACGGGGAACTATCGCTTCGCTGCTGCGAACACAGAACGGCAATATCGGCGAACGCGTTCGCCTCCGGCGGCGACCAAAACTGCGGCAACGTCATGACCGGTAGAAATACCTCGAGGGTTTTACAAGCGCCCGGTGGGACGCAAAGCTTCACGCTCGGGGAGGAAGAGGAGGAGGCGTATCTCGGGTCGTCCAGATTAGCTGCCCAACCGTCTTTCCCAACTGTTTCCGGGAGACGAAACGAAGAGGAAACGTCGAGCACGATCGACCCGTCCGCGCTAAAATCGATGACTTTACCAGACCTGAGAATACTTTGCCGATACAATAACATTCAGCCCGCCGGGTGTAAAGAGACGCTGGTGGAAAGATTGGAAGAGATGATCGCGCGCGGCGTGAGCGTACTGGCGGTCAAGACAAAGACCACCACGAGTAGTCTCGGACCGCCTTCCTCCTCGACGAAGAACAACACCAACACCGGGAATAGTACTACCACGCTTAATCGCGTGCCACTGAGCAACGAAAACAATAACAACAATAACTACGTGCGTTCGAATTCGCAAAACGTTGGGAACTTTTTAACCGGAAGGAACTCCTCCAGAGTGTTAGCGCCGCCCGGAGGCGCTTCGAGTGGCATTTTTTAGATTCTGTTTCGGTGTAAATATCTTCACAATTTACTCGCTCATTCAAGTTTGATTATACTCGCTTTATTTCGATGATGATGATGCGTTCTCTCGCGCACGTTTCGTCCTCCTCCTCCTCCTCCTCGTCGTCGTCGTCCTTAAACTCGGTATCGTCCGGAGCGGCGTTCATGACGCGGCGCGAGAGGAGACCTCCTCCTCGCAACATCAAAAATGGATGCACCATCGAATCCATTCTTTCCCGAGACGAGGACGACGAGGAAACCACCACAACTGCGTTTAACCACCCGCGAAGAAGAAGAAGAGACCTAATGATGCTCACATCTTCTGTTTTCGTTTTCCCAACGAACGCGTTCAACGCGTGGGCGGCGGCTTTGGATGATGATGAAACGAAACATCAAAAGTTGATTACGAATCAAGTGTTCTTTGAATTTGCAATCGATGGGACAAAAATCGGCCGAGTCGTGGTTGGCGTGTACGGAAACGAATCAATAACCGCGCGAAGATTCCTGGCTCTGTCGAAAGGAATCCAAGGGCTTTCGTATCGACGAAAACCAATCATTGGGATCGAGGAGAACGAGGACGAAACGGTCGAGACGCCTTTGTGGATTACTTCGTCCGCGATTGCCAAGTTTGAAGCGCCCGGGACGGGCGAGGCGATTAATACCGTGCCGGGAGGATTGACGAATGAAGAGTTGTTGATGGATTTGGGTAAAATGAAACACGACCGGGCGAATTTGGTGAGCGTTCAGGTGAGAGACGATCCGAGAATGCCGAAACCAGAGCCGAAATCGAAGTTGGTGTCGAACAGAGGGAAGTTTGAGAGGGTGTATGAACCGTTGCCGCCGGAGCCAAACGGGACGAGCTTTTCGATCACGTACGCGCCTTCGGAGGATTTAGACGTGACGAATGTGGTAGTTGGGGAGGTTATTAGCGGGTTTGATGTTTTAGCGCAGATTGGTTCTTTGCCGACGGTGCCAGATAACAGCGATTCGCCGTTTTTCCAAGTTGCGAAGAGCATCGGAGATAAAAGAGCGTTGGTTTCCGAGAAAAGCTTTGGAAAACCGTTTGCGAAAGTGACCTTGTTGAATTGCGGGGAAGTGGCATCCACGAAACCTGGTGAAGAGGTAAAGAGCGAAGATGGCGCAGGCGAAGAGCAAAGCTCGCAGTAACTATCATCATCTAAGCACACGTTTGTATCTATATGTATGCGCTATTTATGAACTATGAACTAAATAAACTCGCAAACTTTACTAAAAGGCTCGAGGACGGTACCTTCCCCGCATTCTTCGTCGTTTCCGCGAGCGCATAAGCCAGAGACGCCGCTGAAACGTCTCCAAACGTGTCCATGGCGAGACGCGTGGCGGCTTTTAAAATACTCAGAGACGGTAATTCGAGTAATCTCGAATACGCACACAACAATTCACCACCGCTACTTGGCTGAAATCCATCGTCTTCAGACGCAATCGCTCGCGAAAGATACGCTCTCGTTCTTTGCTCTACCAAAATTTCCGTCGAACTTCGAATGGCGTTGATTAATTTGGCTGGAATCGCCATCGTCGCTAACGCGTCGTTGGAATCGTCTCCGATATCGCTCATGTTGCGCATAAGCGAGATAAACTTTGAAAACGACGTCGTTTTCGTGGTGTCTACTAAATTCGATTCGTTGGTGAAACATCGAGACTCTAGAAACGTCTGCAAGATTTTCACATCCGATGTAAACGCGGAAAATTTTCGAACGTCTGTTTCGCCAATCGCGCGGTTGTCATCACTAACATCCGAACAAGCTGCGGCGAGATGCTCGAGCGCACTGTACAAGTCCACATAACATGGCAACGCGTCTGGAATCTCACGTCTCGTGCACTCGCGTTGTGCAGCTTTAGAGAAGTTTACGCGATCAATCCAACTCTTATCAATCCTGCTCCGTTTGAAATCTGGAGGTAACAAAACTGAGGCGTTTGATAAGGCGTCAAATCCAAACATTTCAGAGTGCGTTCGCGGGTTCAAATTTGAACCGCCGCCTTCGTTACGAATGAGTTCAATGTCGAGCGATGCGGAGCTATAGCCGTCACCGCCAACGGAAAGGAAAGCATCGATGATGGGTGGACGTAAAGACGCCGCGTTCACGTCGTCCGACGCATCGTTACTTTGGACCGCAATATCGCCCCGAAGACGTTGCATGACTGGTATTTCCAAGTTGACGATTCGATTCTTTATATCTTCTCCTATACAGAAAAAAAAACGTCTCGATGTCGGCCAGAGGTTCTTAGAAGTCACGCGGATTTCTCGAATGGATTTTGTATCGGGTGCCAAACACGGCGTCGTCGTTTTGATGGTTTTATATTTCCTTCTTTTTGCGTCGACGAGGACCTCAATTTCCACCGACGCAGACGTTTGTGCTTTCGATTCCACATCAACTGTCGTTAACAATCGTTCTCGACTCGCTAACACGTACAAATGTCGGAACGCTTGGCAATGGCACCGGTGGTCGTTGGTGTCGGTTGGAAATCTCGGATACATGGCGATTAAAAGATACGCAATGGCATCATTTTCGGTCGAAAACGTTCGAGCGGCGCCGCCGAGGAAGAGAAACCCGATGGCAGTTTGAATCGCCATGTGTGCACCATAAGACATTCCACTTTTATTTTTATCCTTTTCTTTGTTCGAGGATTGCGCTTGATTCGATTCGGGCGCTTCGAGTCTCGCGCGCAAGTGCCTGAGAAGACGCAACGTGGGGACGTCACCGGTTCCCGCCATGACTGTGGCGGCAGCCATCGCGCAGCATCCGACGCATTTTTCCAAAGTTGGTCTATCGACAACCGCTTTGCGTTCACCTGCATTCAAAGCCGCTTTCTTCCATTCTAGAAACTGTAAGCAGTAATGGCGCAAAGTATTCGCCGCCGTTTCGTCCGCTGTACCCGCGTACCGAAGACCCAAGGACAGACACGCGCCGGCGATGGCGTGGACGCGAGCCTGCGCTTCCGCTTCGCGGTCGGAACCTTCACGAAAACTTCTCGGTTGTTCGTCGTCATCGGTGTCGTCTCCTTCTACATCGTCTTCGCTCGAAGTATTATTAGTCTTTTTCACGATATCTTTTGTTTTTATGTACCCTCGATCCAAGTCCTTCGCGGACCGTTTCAAGAGATTCGGACAGTTCGACTCGACCCATTTCCTCGTCGGTCGTACGGAATCCCACAAAATGAGCGATTTGGCGACAACACGAAGTAAAACGAAATCAGGTTGCGTGTGATCTAACTCGTACCGCGTTGATGGGACGCACAAATGTTCCGCAGCGTCTTCGTCGTTCGTTTTCAAATACATCAACCCGAGCGCGAGCATCGCTCCAGGGGCGGAAAGGTCCACGTTGACCACGTTACCTTCAAGCACGTAACCGTTACTCATAGATCCGCCACCACCTGCGCCAGTACCACCCCCGGCTCTACCATTCATCATGATATCATCTTCCGTTTGATATTCACTTTCTTCGAAAGTAGCCATGACTGGGTCGTAATTGATGTACTTATCGTCGACGCGTTTGCTGCCGCCCGAGCTACCGTCGGAGTAATAAGTCGACGTTTTGCGAAGAGAAGGACCATTCGCACCTCCATAGTTACCAGAAAATCCTTTCGCGTGTGCAGAACCTCCAATAGCGTATCGTCGCAAACGCTCCTTAATCTTTAAATCGGCCAAACCGATGGCGTTGTCCCCCAACCCTAAAGTGGTCAATCCAAGCGCGAATCCTGCGGCGAGCGTGTAGCCTTCGCGGCCGAAATCGCCACGCTCACCAGACGGCTGCGCGCCAATTTCAGCCAAAAGAATCTCAACCATCATTCTATCCGCCGTACTTTCGTGTAAAATACCAACCGAAAGCAACGCGGCGGCTTGAACGAGCGCGGGAAGTTCGAGCTCCGGGAACGATAACGGATGTCGAGCTGGTAAGTGCAAAAAGCACACGCGTGCCGTGGCCGGGTCAGCGGTACCTCGATTTGCCGCAGCTATACCGATTAATGCCGCAACCGTCGTAGCTTCATGTTCTTGCGCTAAATATCTGTACAAGTCTGTCGCCGTCATTCTGGAGAGGTGGCCGTTCAAGCCGAGCGCCATGAGCGCGCCGGCGTGCGAATGACTCGCCTGCTTTGGTCGATTGAAAACAATCCAAGAACGAGTAACTTCACCATCATTGTTATTATTGTTGTTACGGTTGGATGTAGACTCTCCGTTTAGGTCGTTAATTTCATTGGCGGCTTTCAAAGCTAAACCACTGGCGACGCCGTTGTGAAAATCGGGCCAATCTGTGAAATCCGCCTTGGCTTTGGGATTCGCGTTCAAATCTAATCTTAAGACTGCGTTTCGTTGCGCCGGTAATGTTCCAGAGAAACACAATTTCGGAACTTTCAATGGTTCCGTAGGCTTTGGACGCAAAGTTCTCAGCGTCGCCGCACCTCTCCCGACCGGTGCTGCAGACGTTCGAGTGGCACGCGCCCACAACTTTGCCTGTTGCTGCGTCACAGCGTCTGGATCACTAGCCGCGTTCGGGTCATCTTCATTTACAGCCGATGTATTTTGTCCTTCTTGGTCGTCATCGTCACCATCTACATTTGATGCGTTCGGATTTCCCAAGTATATGGGCGCTGGACGTGCCGTGGCGAGTAGATTCCTCAACTCAACGATGCGCCTATCTTTGGGAAACCGAAGCGGACCGACAAACGCCTCGATGTGATCCATACCATCGTACGCATCGAAAGCGTCATCGGCGGATTTCAAACCGACGGCAGACGATGCGGAAGCTCGCGCAGACGCAATTTTCGTTCCAAAGTTATCGTCATCATCATCGTCATCGATACCGTCGCGGGACGATTCAATTTTCCTATTTGCGATGGCGTACATTTTATGTTTCGCCGCAGCGTCGCGCGTGGAAAGCTCCGCCATATCGTCTCTCCCGATGAGAAGATACGCCGAAGATGGCCAATTTCTAGGCGGATTTTCGCGACTTAGCCGCAATGCCGAACGAAAGCACAACTGTAAACCGGATGGTAAACGGGCTATTCTCGCGAGCGTAAAATTTCTCTGCGCGGCGAGATAGGCGAATCGGTTCGACGTCTCGAGATGCCTGAAAGCAAACTTCGATTCCATTCTGTAACGATCTCTGTCACTCCTCAAGTTGATGTTATCATCAAGGTCAGCGAATGCTCGCATTGGGGAAAGCTCGTGGCAGCATCGAAGGACATCGCTAGCCCAATCGCAAATGCTCGAGTTGCTCGACTCGATTCGATACATGTCATCGCAAACAACCCTACCGAGAACCTTCGGAAGGTACTCTTCTGTCAAGGTACCTTTCAAAGCCATTTCGCACGCTTTGATCACGTCAAAAATCTTGTGTTCATTAGTAACATGTTCTACATCCGTTGCAATCGGATTACCACACTCGAGCGAATGATACGCGAGTAAATTCCCATGCCCTAACCCTGACGCCAGCTCTCTAATTAGCGCGCCGAGTTTCACGAGCGTCGTCAAACGTTGTGTCGTATCGAGCTTTGCGCATTCATAGGCAACGTGCAAGGCTTCTAAAAACGCATTCGGATCACGCAATATGGACAACGATATCGTTGATGCCGATGTCACTTCTGCCGTCGTTTGCCTATTGCGCTCTAGTCTCGTAGTTTGTTTGTCCTTCACAGAACCGCCTCTATTCGAGTCAGTCGATTTTCTGTCTTCGAGCTTTCTCAAAAAGGCAAAAGAGTTCGCGTATTTCGAATGCATATCACTTTCTATAGTGAATTGCCAATTTGCATCGTCGTCTTCTAGAATTGACATCTCGTTCTTGTTGATATTTTCTTTTTCGTCTTGTAATGTTGTTGCCATTGCGTCATCTTTCTCCTCCTCTACCCCTACAAGGAACCCACACGCCTCTTTCGCGACGGTGCAAAAACTCGCCCATTCCGCATCTGCTTGCAACGAACCCGCGCAGTATTTCTCATAAAATCTAGATAAAATCAAGGACTTATCATCGCTTTCAACCATGGCATCAATAACGTTCCTTACCGCCGGGTCCGAAGGAGGGCCAGGGAGAATACATCTAAGCGTCCTTCTCTTCGCATCTTCCGAGACGTCGACGTTAACGAGATTACCTATCGATCCCCAAACTTTACCCGTGCACTTAACTATTGCCGATCGATTAACGCCCGCGTTTGCTTGGTCGTCGGTATCGATAGCCTGGCCTTCGTCCGAATGCAAAACTGCCAAACGACACACCAGAACGTCTTCGTTGTTGCTATCGCGATACAATTCAACGCAGTCGTCCTCACCGACGACGAGAATGTCTAAATACGGCGCTCTTGTCGACTGGACGCTCGTAATTGATGCACACGGTGTTCCCGAGAGCACCCAATTTTGTGTGGACCTTTCGTGACGACTGTTCTTTTTCTTCGCTTTGTTTATCGTCATTGGTGCCAAATCGATACTCGTGCGCATTTTTATCTCAGGGAAACAAAAATGCAAACGCCTGGACCCGCCCGCTCCCGTCGACTCTGCGAACTCTACTTCCATTCCTCTCGCTTTGATGAACTCAACGTTATCTTGCGTGTTCGTAGGTTCCGTCCAAGCTTCAAACAACGCCACGCACTTCTCTCTATAAATCAAATTCGTCGCTAAATTCGCTTCGATATCAATCGAAGACGGGTCCGCGACCGTTTCCGCTCGGAACACGCAAAATGTATTTGATGCAACATTTCTGCACACGATGAGCGCGTCATCCAAATCACTCCAAACAATTTCTACGCCAGATATATCTACTTCACTGTGATCGTTTCCATCACCGCCAATTCTTTTCAACTCGTGCGGCGCATCTGTCGGGTGCTCCACCAAAAACAACTTCCCGTCCTCTTCCCTCCTGAATATTAAACCAAACGCGCACGGCCACATCTCCCGACACCCCTCTGGTCTCGGCACGTCCAAAATATCTCCCGATAACGGATTATACACCAAAACGCCGTCTTCGTGCAACGCGCACAAACTCGCCGCGCCTCCCGCACCGCCGCTTCTCGAAAGCCCAAACCTACAAAACTGAACGTCTAAAACGTCGCTCGGAAGCGCCAGTTTCGCGCGAACCGTTCGCCCGTATTCCGACGACGACATCCAAACCAAAGTATTCGTCGTTCCTTCTTCCAACGCGACAATCTCATCGTGTTCGGCGTTATATGCTCTTTTCGCGCGCGCGTTCCTCCTCGCGGACAACCGACTGCCAGGAAAGAGCATAAAAATCTTCTTTTTCTTCTTCTTCTCGTCTCGATTCTTCTTTTCCTCATCGGGTATTGAATAACACTCAAACGCGGGAAAAGGCTCCCCGTGGACGGCGCGAAACCCGCTCGGAACGTGTCCGTCCTCTCGTTTCATTCTTCCTCTCGCGCTTCTCGCATTCTTCTTCTTCGTATTCCTCGTCGTCGTCAAACCGTCGTCGTCGTCGTCGTTCGCGCACTTGTTTCCAAAAAAGTCGATGCTTAAACTTTGAAACTTCTCTCCGACGCCTCGCGTGGCCGTCGTTTGCGTGGTCGTGGACGTCGACAGCTCCTCTTTTTGCGAGAAGTCTTTCGGAGGTGACGAGAGCGTTGGTCGGTCCATGAGTGTGATTTCTACGTCTCTCTCTTTCTTGCTTTTATAAAACAAAGCGCGCGTGTGTTGTGAAGTGTTGAGAGAAAATTTGAATTTCTGTCTGTCTGTCCTTTACGAATAAATCACAGTCCCGCGGGTCTGTACCTGCTCTTGGATCTTTAGTGACTTGTTTTAGAGAATAGTTTTAGATAGCATAGTATTCTTAGTATAGTTCTAGCTTGATTATTGGTTGGTAGAAACAAGGCTATAAAAGCTATCGATGGAAAGCATTCAATCGGAGCAACTCGTCGCACCTTCGCATGACCCACACGGCGTTGAACGTGCATTTATTGTACGAGTTCCTCCCTACGCTGTTTTTATTCCTCTCTAACATATCTGGCGAGGCTTTCGCGCGGTGCCATTGGTAGCCGAAGATGCACCGCATGGTGTCTAAAATGGAGACGTCGACTTGACGCCGGAGTTCGTCTTTGGTGAGTATGGATTCGGAAACGTTTGCACCGCAGCCGAATTCAGTAGCAAAGGTGCAAAAGTTTTCGTAGTAGACGTCGATTAAGGTTTGGCCGTCGTCGAAGAGCGCGTCGGCGGTGACGGAGGCGCAGATGAAGTGGCCGAGGTCAGTGCCGGGAAGACCGAAGCCGGACCATTGAAAATCGATGAGACCGCAGTCGTACGACGACGAAGACGATGACGATTCTTTTAAGAAAATGTTGCCCGCCTTTGGATCGCCGTGAGCGATGGTGCGCTGCTTTCGAAGTCTTTCTGGAACGGAGGCGATATCGTCAACGTCGAACGGAAACGCTTCGTTTCCAATGGCCACCGCAACTTTTTGTAACCGCTCGCCGACGGTACCGATGTCGTTGGTTTTCGGTACGTGTTCGGCGATTTCCTTTTCGAAGGATTTCAAGTAATTTTCCCATCGTTGAGGAAGATTCGCGACTTGCTCGTCCATGGTTTGCATGGACGGTTGCCAGTACGTTCCCGAGCGCCAGACGGCGCTTTCTAATTCCCGAATGTTCTCTTCTGATTCTTTCAAATAGTTTGCGTCGGGTAGGAAAAACGCGTGCATTCTCGCCAAAGCGATAACGGCGCTTTTCGCTTGCGCCAAGTTGAGCGACTTTTCTTGGTACCACCCGTCCTCAGGCGAGAAATCTTCCAAGCACAGCGCGAATTTCGAGTCCACGGAGGAATTTTCGTTGAGTTGAAACGCCGAGGCGTAGCATCTGGGCACGCCGACGCCGGCGGAGTGCAAAGCTCTCGCCGCGTTCGAAGAAAGGAACGCAGACTCGACGTAGAAAGACCTCACGTCGCGTCCAATTTTCATCGGCGCGGTACTTTTCTTCAAACGAACGTGCGCGAGACTTTGCATGTCCACGCGTTTATAAAATAACGATTTTGGCGTCCTCGATTTTTCCGAGTTGTCTTTCCACTCCAAGTGTATTCGAACGGCGTCGGACATCAATCCTCGAACCGCGGTGTCTTCGTTTACTGAGTACGAAACTAACGCGTTCGATGAGGTCATGGACATGACATCGTCAGTTTTCTCGTCGTCGTCCGAGTACGCGCTTTTCCTACTCAAACTACAAAGAATCTCGTCGCTTAAATAATCTACCGTCAACGGGGCTCCGTCCAACGCTCTCGCGATGTCAAAAGCTTGAGCTTTTTGAACGTCGCTCTTTTTTACACTACCGTCCTCGGAAAAACCCGCCTCTTTGCCGAACAAAGCGCGCAAAGTCTCGCTCTCGCGCAGTTTCGCGCACATTTCCGCTCTCTTCGGCGTCTTTTCTCTCGGCATAGATGCTATGATCCCGAGATTGTTTTCCACCGTCCTCGCGTCTTTACTGTGACACAAAGGCGCGCCGAAAAAATCCGACACGTACCCTCCAGCCGCTTTCAAAACAGCCTCTGGTGCGCAACTATCCCACAAACACGTCGGATGCATCAACGCGACGTCGGCTTTACCGAACGCGACGTTGACAATCTTACTGCCCGCGCCTCCGACTAAAGGTCTATCTATGTCCTGTAAATACGATTGGTTTTCCTTCGCCGCTTCGACGACGGCGTCTACGCTCGCTTTCAACAGTAAGTTCTTACTATCCCCTGTGGTTATTGAAAACCGTTCACTTCCATTTACTTCGCTCGTGGTTACGTACCCATCGGCTAGTAAATGTTCGTTAAACACCCCGACGACGCCTTTATCGCTCTCCGGATCGTCCGCGCCTCCCATTCCGCACAAACCAAACACAATCGCCGATTTCTCCGCGTCATCTTTATCCTCCTCAAACCCTTTCGCGCCTTTTGGAAACGGCAACCCAATCGCCCCCGCCACGGCGCGTCCATTCACGGAAATACCAATCAAGCACTGACAGTTCTCCAATCTCCCTTCCACGAACTCCCTCGTCCCGTCCACGGGATCGACGAACACGCACACGTCTTCCATCGAAACCGCGTCTTCGCCCTGTCGAAAACCACCATCTTCGCACGCTTTTCTCACCGCCTCCTTCACGCACTCGCTAAACCGCACGTCTTTCCGTAAACTCTCGCACATTTCGCTTTCCGTCGGCGTCGCGTCCTCGTTCCCGTCCTCCTCGCCGACGACGTTCAATCTCGCACCGTACGTCTTCCTCAAGCTCCCGATAACGACCGCTTGCGCTTTCACGTCCGCTTCGGTCAACGCCGACCGCGCGTCGCCTTCGATTTTCGATCGCACCGAAGATATTCCTTTCGATCGCACTTCCCGGATTTGGACGCATCCGAGAAAGCAGCTTTCGATGCAATCCGTCAGGAGTTGTTCCACGGAAATCATTTCCGACGACGACGATGTGGTCGACATTTTCACTTCTCTCGCTCGATGATGATTCAGACTTTGACGTTTACGACGAGACCGTTTCGATGATAAAAGCGCTTTTGTCGTTACGCGAGAAGAAGCCTTCTTCGCCGCGGGTGAGGGTAAAAACGCAAGAGACCGCGACGACGTCGTAAATTGCATCTCACGACGGAGACAAAAGGACGACAGAGATGCAGAGAGAGAGAGAGAGATTACGCGGGGAAAGAATGAAGCATTTTCCGCACAAATTTAACGCACAACACGCGCACACATAAACACACTCGCAAGCGCAAACGCGAGAGAGAGGAAGACCAACGCTCCGCGCACAGAGCACGCGAGAGGATGTTTGCGCCTTTTTTATCTCGAGACTGCGACGAAAAAGACGAGGACTGCTGTTCTTGAAACGAATACACTTCACTCATCATCTCGAGTAGTCGCGCTGCTCGAAAGGTCATCGAGAGCGAGATGATGCATCGACACAGCGCCGGCGTTTCTTCTTCCTCGGACGATGGGTCTTCCTCCGAGAACGGTTCAAAGTCGTCGTCCTTTCCGAAAGGCTCGTGCGTGGTGACAGAATCGGACAAATGTGAGATTCACATCGTACTCGTCGCCGCTCGATACGCGCCGAAAGCGAGAGTCGTGCGAGTGTGTCCGACATCCGGCGCGCTTTTGCGCGTGAAGAGACCCCGCGGTTGGGGAAACGATGATGAGGAGGAAAGCGTGTTTTTTGCATCCGATTTGGACGCGTTGACGTACCTCAAAGAACTCGGGAAAGTAAAAAACGCGACGAGAGGGACGTGCGTTTTAGGCATCGCGCGTTTAGGCGACCAAGTCGCCGCGCTGGTGGCGACGAAAGTGCAAAAAGCGATGCGATTACCTACCGGAGAGGACGTGTTTCGGATTTGCGAGACGAAGTGGATTAAAACGACTTCAATTTCGAGTCCGGTGAGACTATTGACGGAGCAAGAGAAGGAACACGCGAGAGCGTTGATGGATTTTCCAATCGATGGGTTACATTTTTATAGCGAGACGTTTGATTTGAGGAAGAGTTTAGCGTTTCGAGATTCGTCTCGTTCTTCGTCTTTGGCGTCGCCGCCGCCAAAGGAGGAGGAGGAGGAGGAAAGCGAGTGGGTGTGGAACGAGGCGATTGCAAAACCGTTGAGAGATGTGTTAGACGACGATGCGTCTCGATACGTTCCAGTTATGATTCAAGGTTTAGCGGAGTGCAGAGAGATTTTAGTGGACGCGACCGATCCGAAGAAAGGATCGTGGCACTTTGCGGTGTTTGGGAAACGGAGTCGATTACACCCGGGGACGAGGTTTTTAGCGAGAGGAATAAACGAGGACGGGAATCCAGGGAACGAAGTTGAGATGGAACAAATGGTCTGGCGTTCAAGTAATGGTAATAGTAGTGGTAGTAATAGTGGTAGGAAAAAAACTATTTGGACGTCGTACGTGTGGCGCAGAGGTTCCGTGCCGCTTCGATGGAAACAGGAGATCAAACAAACCGTCGGCGACGCACAAATCGAGGTGGAGACTAAAGACACGTATAAGAATGCCGAGCGATATTTTGCCCGACTGCGCGAAAGTTATGGAGAGTGCAACCCGATCGCGTGCGTGAACTTGTTGCGGATTGCACCCGGGAAACCCGAGGCGGAGTTGTCCAGACATTTCCACGAGTGCGTAGAATTATGTCGCAACATTTTACCAAACGATCCAAACTTGACGGTGACGAATTTCGATTGGCACACGAATGTGAAAAGTATGGGCGATGCGAGTGCAGTCGAAGCGATGTGGAAAGTACTTCGCGATAAGATTGGACAGCACGGTTACGGTTACGGGACGTTCGACGAAGCCACGGGGGAAATGATAACGCTCAGGAAACAAGCGGGCGTGTTGAGATACAACTGCGCGGATTCTTTAGATCGAACGAACTTAGCCGGATTTTTTGTTGCAGTTCAATTGCTCGCGGAGCAAACAAAGCGTCTAGGATTAGCGGACGTGCTCACCGACCCTGAGAGTAACTCGTTACAATCGACGAAGCTCATGGAGAAGGCGAAAGAGGATCAATTCTTGCGCTCGGCTGATGAAGATTTAAGCGCGCGATTACCCGAGGGGTGGGAGTCACGTTTAGACACGACGACTGGAAGAACGTTTTACATCGACCACAACATGCGCTCAACGTCTTGGGCGTTACCGGACGATTTCGTAAAAGTCATCGACGAAGAGAGAAAAGAACGACAGACAAAACGCGAAGCTATTCTTCAAAAACGCAAGGACGACGCCGTGATACGCGAAAAGGAGAAAGAGGAAGCTGAACGAAAACTGTTCGATATGGATAAGACTACAAACGTATCTGAACATTCGATATTTCCATCCGAGCAAGACTCGTACGTTTGGCTCGAACGAACTGTGGACACTTTGCGAGTGAATATGTCTCGAGCGGCCTTATCGGCGGCGTCGGAGGTATACTTGCAAAACGGGGATTTACACGCTTTGATTTACACGTCGACGCGAGCGTCGCACACGGCGATGATGCATTTGTTGGATTCAACGACAAGTCACGATTCAAACTCGCGGTTTAAGTCTTCGCAGTCAACGGCGTCGAACCTGAGTATTAGCGTTCAGAGACGGTTCGTAAACTTAGTCTCGGACGGGTTCCGTCAGACGCAGTTTGAGTTGTTTTTAGGCCTTCGACGGAAATATTACTTTCCAAGCTTGGTGCAAGACCCGCTGGAAGAAAAGGGAAGAGTGGTGAAGTCACGAGCTTCGTTCGGTGCATTATTAGCGGCACCGAGATGTGCCATTAATTTAGTACAGAACGGTGAAATGCTCACCGAGGAATCTTTTTTCCTCGGCGAAGAGTCTGGTTTATCCGAAACTAGTGGTAGTAGCGCTTCTTCTTACGGCAACGAAAGTAATGGTAACGACAAAGTCGCGATCGGTCAGTTTTTTAAATCGGTTTGGCCGTGTCCACGAAGCTCGCGTTCCGAATCGCTCACGTATGAAGTGCGAGAGTTTGGTGATCAAGTCGATAGCAGCGGTGGTGTCGAGAATTGGTTGTTGCTAACCGACCCGAAAGGGGCGAACGAACGTTTCGCGCCAGGTCGCGTTCGCGTAACCTTTCTTTCTGCCAGTAGGAAGAAGAAATTTTCTATCGTACTCAAGCTTCCAATAATCCCAACGCATGCGACGATGGCATTGCCTCTCGTAGAGTGCGCCGGGCCGTTCGACGCCGAAGAAGGCGTGTGGAAGTACAGCTATAAGAGACTGGATAGGAATTTCGAAGACGTCGAGTTCTACGAGCAAGAAGGAGGTATCGCCAGAGAACGTCAAAATGAGATTACTCCGAGCAGCGAAAGCGCCACATCAAAGATCAAATTGACGTTTGAACCACGCACGGTGGGCACGTCACCGTCGGCGTTAGCGCTCACCATGGCGCTCGGTCGCGTTGAAATACTTGGTGGCGATGATGGCGCGTCAATTTCAGACAAAGATATCGTTGGTACACTAAGCCCGGAAGATGAGGCGTATCTCGAGCAAAACTTTACTTTAGACGCCTACGAGCGCGTGGCAGTAGAGATTGTCGAGCATGCAAATACCCAAGATTTCGAAGACCGTCTTAACGCGAACTTGATGCTCGAGATTTTGCGTTTACGTTTGCGTTTGACGTCAAAGTTTCGCGACGCAAAGTTTACAAACTTACGAAACGTCGATCCCGAGAAACTCGACCCGACGACCATGTTGCGGACGCGACGCGCTAGGCGAATCTTGGAAAATCTTCGATTACAGAAAGAGAATCCAGTGAAGCATAGCGCCGTCGGCAACGCTACAAATGCGTCTCAAAGCGTCGGCAATGTATCGTTAAAGTCTTCTACTACGGATAAAACCACGTCAGGCGCGACGTATTTTCCGGAAGAGGCTCAAACGATGTCTCGATCGAAAACACCGATACTCGGCGGCGCGTTGACTTCATCCGCGAGTTTAACATCCGTCGCTACCGCGGCGGCGAGTAAATTTGCCGGATTTGCGAACTCAATCGCCAATACGGCAGGTTCTAAGCTTAGCGGTAGTTTGAAAGATTCTACCGCCGCCATGGAGGGGTTATCTATCTCGAATAAGAACGAAACTGGGAGAGGAGATTCCATCCACAGCGGCGGCGGTGGAGGCAGTCACTCCTCTCCGGAAAAGATGGTCTCTCATAATATCGTTCCTATCTCACCGGTCTTGGTAGAAAAGAAGCGGTTGGACGACGAGAACGAACGGCGCGTGTTGACAAAGCTTTCCGTCCTTCGCGATTTGGCGATATCTTTAGACGAATCCGCGGATGTTCTTTCGCACAGCGCTTCGTTCGGAAACGCATCAGCGGCGAGAATTTCGCAAGAGTTTGATCAATCTCCATCCTCGCGCCTTGTGAACGACACAAAGAGCGACGACACGGCAGAAGCTATCCTCGAAGAATTGAAATCGCGCTCGAGAGTGAAGAGAGAACGCGTGAAAGACGTCGCGGAAGAGACTCCCGACGACGCTCACTTTTTGACTCTTCGCGGACGCCACATTTACTGTGCGGTTGCGTTCACCGCGACGAAAGGATCGTCGAGGAAACTACTCAGCGTACCGGGTTCACCATCGACTTCATCACCATCACCACCGACATCATCGCCAACGATCGAAGTCGACGGGTTCAAATTCATGCCGCCTCCGATCCCCGTCCTTTCCTCTATTTCCTCCTCCTCTTCCTCTCTCTTCTGGTGCCTCCGCGTCTCCTCCTTCCGAAACGAAACCTTAGACGACGCCGAGCACATTGGCGACTTCCGCATCCCGCTTCTAAAAAACGCGCCGCGAACGCAACTCGCGTTCGATTTCGACGGCGGCCGGAAATCCGCGTTCGCGTTCGTCTTCGAGTTGGCGTGCGCGGACGCCGCCTCCTCCTCAGAAAGTCAAACGACCTATCACAGCTTACACTCGAGAGTGCAAATGTTTCGGTACGTGCCCGCTGAATGAACAACGAGGAGAGATACTCAAAACCAGTTGTTGGAAAAGTATTCACACTAAGAGAGAGAAAAGATTCACCACGCATAGATAGCCTCGCGCGCGTGCGCATATAGAGACGTTTTTTTTGTAAGAACACCTAAATACTGCCGAATACTAAGTTACCTCGACGGGCCTTTTTTCGCTCTGTTCCTCCTCTTCCTCTCAAAAGAGCGAGGAAAAAGAGATTTCCAAGAGTTTTCATTGGCAGTTTGTTGAATGAATACTTGAGCAAAACATTTTGTTGTTTCTCCCCCGCATAAAAAAATATTTATTCATTCACAGGATGACCAATTGCATCGCACTCTCGATGTCGTCGTCGTCGTCAAAATCCCTTTCCTCCTCCTCGGCGTACTCTTCCGCGCATTTCGGCGCAGTTGGTCGTCGTCCTCGCGCTCGATTCATTCGCGACAAACAAACGAATTATTTTTCCATCGAGGAAGATCGAAAAACATCTTTGACGGAAACTCAAACCCGCGCGTTTAAAAGAGGAACAGAAGAAGAAGAAGAAGAAGAAGAAGACTGCTGCTGTTGTTCGACGAGCGGTCGGAGTTTTAGCGGTTCGAAGATGATTTTTAGCGCTTTTGTGATGTCGGCGTTTCTCGCGCTAAATGAAAGTAGTAACGTCGCGAATGCGTCGACGATTTTGTCCTCCTCTGCCTCTTTAGAGGAAACGACGAAGGAACAACTTTTTAGTACGAACGCGGAGGAACGGCGGCGGAGGATGTTTGAAATAGCGACGAGCAGTTCTTCTTCCGAGAAGCAAGAATTGAACGACAACGCGGTAGCCAATAATAATAACAACAACGTGAATGAAGAAAACAAACCGGAACTCGGCCAAGGGTTCTTTAAAGACTTGGAGATTTTCATCGAGCGCGAACCGCCCATCGCGGTTGGCTTCCTCTTTCTCTTTCTCATAAACGGCGTCTGGGGGGTAATATTTACGTTATTCATTCGAGAGACGAACGCTGGGCCGGGAGGGGAGTTCGGGAAAGGTCTCGCCGCATTGAGGAAAGAAATCGTGAAAGGGATATTCAAGTTCTTCGGAGGCGCTTTGGGGCGGTTCACGAAATAATAAAGAAACGCTCGCTCGCTTTGCGAGAGCGACCTCTTTCACTCGCACTCGTCGTTTCGAGAAAAACGATCAAAGACGAAGAGAGAGAAAAAGAGAGAGAAATGGTAGAACAAACGCGCGCGTAAAACACTTCGTGAAAAGGCACATAAATTATAATCAGATCTGTACTTATATATTACTCTAAACGTATCCCGCTCGTTGAGAGAGAGAGAGAGAGGTCAAACAACACCAAGATCGTCAGTTAAAACGCTTGCACAACAAACACACAACAAAGACACACGAAAGAACTCTGATGAACTCTACGTCCATGGAGGATAACGAGGCCAACGGTGTTGACTTCACCAGGGAGCGTTTTTCGCACGTGCCGAGGGACCCCATGCGCGATGGTTTACATCACACTACGACGACGACGACGACGACGACAACGACCCATCCCGTCGAGCAGATCCAAAACCATTCGCACCCGTACGTGCTCTCTCAAACGAAGAAAAACCACCTCGCGCACGTCTACGGCATCGCCTTACCGGCACAAATGGACATCGAACGACAAATATTACAAAACGTGGAACGATTACCGAACAATCAAACGGTGAAAAGCAAACGATTCGGGTTGGAGATTTTAAGCGGGAACGTCGATCGGATCGGATTCGAGGACTATTTAGGGCAGATGGAGTTCCAACCGGAAGCGAGGACGAGACAGACGACGCACGAAGTCATGGAACAAAGGTTAGGATTAGGGTTAAATGGACCGAAAGGCAAATAGATGATGAGAAAAAGAAGACCACACGGAGGGATGAAATACTAATAGAAAGAAGAAGGTGTAGTAGCAAACACACATATCGCGCTTTGCGCTCGTAATACATTTTACGTATATTCAACGCGTCGCCCCCGCGGTAGAGTCGTCTTCGTTTTATCGTCTTTATCGTTGCTGTTTCGCGTACGCCTCTGCTCTCAAAACGGCTTCAAAATCGCACTCCTCTCCTTTATTCGCTCGGAGAACGTCCAAATCGCACCTCCGCATGCGTAAAAGTTTCTCTCGTTGCGCTCGCTCTCGTTCGACCACTTTGGCCATTCTTTGGCGCAATTTGGAGACCGATTCGAGCACGTTTCGTAACCGCTCGTCGATTTCTTCTTCCTCTCTTTCTCTTTCTCCTTTCGTAGTGGTGTCTTCTTCTTCTTCTCCAACCGTGGTAGAAATCACTCTCTCCACTTCGAGAGAACACCGATCGGTTGCATCCGTGACTTCTTTTTGCATCCATCTCGCGTTTGCGATCGTCCCGTCCAATTTGCGAATCTGAGGCAAAATGGATCGTTTCAACCCTTCGGTCAACACATCCAGAGAAGAAGAAGACGCGGGTTCATCAAGCTTCTTCTTCTCGCTTTCCTCCTTCTTCTTCTTAACTGTTGCGCTCATCGAAAGGAATCTCTCGTCGTCGTCGTAAAGTCATCTTCGGACTTCTGTCGTAGGTGCGCGTAAAATGTGTCCGTCGGTTCTTCAAAGTTCGTTGAGAGAAGAAAAATCGAGAAAAAAAAATAATTTAGGGTATCACTCCTAATTAGGGTTTAAGCGTCGCTCTTTTCAGATCGCTCCTTTCTCTCTTTTGTTCTGTTCTTTAGAAAAAAAAATCGAACATTTCGTAGGGGTGTTGCGTTGCGTGTTGTTTTCGCTCTGTTTGAAGAGAGGCTTTAGAGAGGCTTTCAGAGGCGTAAAAGTCACGGTAACGCAATACATAGAATATTTGCTTTGCGATCTCTCGAGAGCGTTAACTATGATTTCCAGAGGAGGACGACGACAGTTTGTTGAAAGTACGACGAGTCAACAGATTTTGGCGCGATTTTTCTCCTCCCAAAATCAGACGTCGGTTCGAAATCTTCATCATCATCATCATCATCCGTTGGTGGTGTTTTCTTCTTCTTCTTCTTCCTCCTCGTCCTCAAACTCGGCGCGCTGTTCTCCGTCCTCTTCGTCGTCTTTGTTGTCGTCGCAAAAGAGACAACAAAGAAGGGGGGTGGTGACAACGACGACGAAAGAGAAGAAGAACGACTCTCATCATGGCGGCGATGATGCAATCGGAGGAAGAATACCAAAGAAGAATAGTAGCAGTAGCAGCGTTTTCCAGAATGATAATAAAACGATCGCGAGATCTAACAGAGGATTTGCGGCAGCGGCAGCGAAATCTCCGGAGGATTACCCTCCGCACTCGGTGATTCCGTTTCCGTCGCTCTCGCCGACGATGACGCAAGGCGGCGTCGCGTCGTGGGCGGTGAGCGAAGGCGCGAAGATTAACGCCGGGGATATTTTAGCGGAAATTCAAACCGATAAGGCGACCATGGAGATGGAATGCATGGACGACGGGTACTTGGCGAAGATTTTGGTTCCAGCTGGAGAAGCGGACGATATACCGATTGGAAGAGCGATTGCGGTGACGTGCGAAAACGAGGAGGACGTGGGGAAATTCGCGGATTACGTGGCGGAAGATACCGTTGGTACTGCTTCTGTGTTGGACAGTGGCGAAACTTCTTTAGCATCCGCGGCGGACGAACCCGCGGCGAAAGCGATTTTGGAACGACCGGAGTACGAGGCGATTAAAAAAGGAGATTTGACGAGAAACTCGCGAGCGGCTGGGAGAGACTTAGACGGATCGAAAGACGAAGATTTGAACGGCGGTACCGCCACGGCTTCAAAACTCCCGGCGGATTCACCAAGTATGACCGTCCGCGACGCCTTGAACTCCGCGTTGTCCGAAGAAATGACCAGAGACGAAAAAGTGTTCATCATTGGGGAAGAAGTCGGCGAATACCAAGGCGCGTATAAAATCACCAAAGGGTTGCACCAAAAGTTTGGCGCCGAACGCGTTCGAGATACGCCCATCACCGAAGCCGGTTTTACCGGCATCGCGTGTGGTGCCGCATTTATGGGTTTAAAACCAGTCGTCGAGTTTATGACGTTCAACTTTGCGTTACAATCGATTGATCACATCGTCAACTCCGCCGCGAAGACGCTATACATGTCCGCCGGTACCATCTCGTGTCCGATTGTATTCAGAGGTCCAAACGGCGCCGCCGCCGGAGTCGGTGCGCAGCACTCCCAGTGCTTCGCCGCCTGGTACATGTCCATCCCCGGTTTGAAAGTTTTAGCCCCGTACGACGCGGAAGACGCGAGAGGGTTAATGAAAGCCGCCATTCGCGACCCGGATCCAGTCGTTTTCCTCGAAAACGAACTCTTATACGGCGAAAGCTTCCAACTCCCGAAAGAAGCCTTAGACGAAGATTTCACCATTGAAATTGGCAAAGCAAAAATCATGCGAGAAGGTTCCGACGTCACTTTCGTCGCCTTCTCCAAAATGGTCGGCTACTGCTTAAAAGCCGCCGAAGAGCTCGAAAAAGACGGCGTGAACGCGGAAGTCATCAACCTTCGCTCTTTGCGTCCGTTCGACCGCGAAGCCGTCGCTCGATCGGCCAAAAAAACCGGACGCGTCGTCATCGTCGAAGAAGGCTGGCCGCAATGCGGCGTCGGGTCTGAAATCGCCGCCTGCGTGAACGAAGACGCGTTCGACTACTTGGACGCCCCGGTGGAAAGAGTCACCGGCGTCGACATCCCGATGCCCTACGCCGCAAACTTGGAAGCGATGGCCTTGCCGAAACCAGCCGATATCGTTTCCGTGGCCAAAAGGACTTTGTTTCGAGGCGATTAATAATACTATTTGTAGAGAATTTGTTGTTGTGCACGTGTAAACACTTACGTAATATATATATATTTAAAATACAATTTAATCAAAGCTTCTTCTTTCTTCTCGTCATCGATCGCGTCTTCTTCTTTACTACTGCGTCTTTTCGCGCATCGTCATCAAACACATCAGGGAAACACTATTTTTGAAATCGGTTCTCACAAAAAAAATTCATCTCGAACAACGAACGAAATGGTACCAAACGACGACAACACCACCACCAACAAAACGCCTCTCTCCCAAATTCGCGACGGTGGTCGGCAAAAAACGCTCAAATCTTTCTTTTCCACGACGACGACTGTCAGTTCCTCGAACAAGAAAAAGAAGAGCGATGATGCGATGAAGATGATTCAAAAGACTTTAGGGGAGAAAGAGGATTCAAAATTATCGCACGGGGACGATGAGAACAGGAAACCAACGCATATTTCGTCGTCGTTCTCCGGGGAAAAGGAGAACACGAAAGAAGAAAAGGAGTCCATCGGAGTCGTCTTTGCAAAGGAAAAGGAAAAGGTGCAGGCAATCGCTGCTGATGACGATGCGAAGCAAGTAACAAAAGGAGGTGATGTTTCCAAGAAAAATGGTGCCCAGAATGCACCTTCTTTGGCGAGCGTAAGCGAGGAGAGGAAAGGCGTCGAGATGATCGCGGAAGCCACGAGAGCGACGGGGAGAACCACATCGACGGTAAAAGAGAACGAGAGAACAGAGGAAAAGATGGACGTGGACGTAGATTTCGAGGAAGAGGAGGAGGAGGAAAATCCAATTTCCTTCGCGCGAAGGAACAAGCGCAAGCGGTCGAACGCCGCGTCGTCGATCGCGAAACGACCGACCCGGGCGACGAGGCGGGAAGAGGAAGAGGCGAAGAGGAAGAGGAAGAAAACGGTGATTATGGATTCGAGCGATGATGACGAGAACGAAGAGGAGGAAGGAGGAAGCGAATCGGACTTTGCACCGGAAGAGTCCGAGGATGGCGACGACGACGACGACGACGAGGACTTCGAAGAAGAAGACTCGCCGGTGGCAAACAAAAAGACGAAGAAAAAGCCTCCGTCGGCGCAAGCTTCGAAAGCGTCCGCGACGGTAGCGCCGATAAAGCAACGCGCGTCACCGCCGAAACAACAACCGTCCTCGTCGCAGCAACAAAACGGACTCCAAGCGGACCAAATATCAAAGTTTGACGAACGAGAGCGTCGTTTGTTTTCCTTCATGTTCCCTCCGAAACTGAAGGATCAAAACGGAAACCTTTTCGAAAGCCCAAAATACGATCCAACCACGTTGTTACTCCCGAAAACCTTCCCGAAGAGCTTTCCGAGCACGGATGGCTCTCAGCATAAAATCTCTCCGGGACAGCAACAGTGGTGGCAGTTCAAAGCCACGCACTTTGATGCCGTTTTATTGTTCAAGATGGGCAAATTTTACGAAATGTACGAGATGGACGCGCACGTCGGCGTGAAAGAACTCGGATTGATTTACATGAAAGGAGAACAACCACACGCGGGTTTCCCGGAAAAGAACTACCAGAAAAATGCCGAAACATTGGCGAGAAACGGGCACAAAGTGGTCACGATTGAGCAAACAGAAACGCCCGCCATGCTCGCGGAGAGGAAAAAGAAAGACTCGAGATGCAAAGATACGGTGGTGAAACGCGAGAAGATTGCGGTGGTGACGAGAGGGACGATGATTGATCGCGTGATGGTAGAAAGTTGTCCGGATGCGTCTCACGTGTTGGCAATTTCAGAGTTTCGAAAGAATGAAGATGGGGCTATGCATTTTGGCGTCTGCGCGGCAGAATGTGCGGCGGGGAAGTTTGTTCTCGGCGCGTATAAGGTCGTGCCAGGAAGCGGCGACGAAGAAACCCTGTCGAGTTTACGAACGACGTTGTGCGAGCTGAACCCGGTGGAAATTATTTTTAGAAGGGGCGAGACGGATGCTAAAGAGTTCCCTGGACCGGCCGTGGCGGCGGCGCTCAGAGATTGCGTGCCAAATGCACACATTCGATACGTGTGTTCGTCTTCGATGACGTCCTCAAAAGGCGTAAGAGAGGAAGTTGAAAAACAAGGCTATTTTAAACCACTCGCGGCGTACCCGGATGTTATTGAAACTTTTTTTGGCAACGCAAGTAATATTAACGCCGAAGCTGCGCTCGTAGCTTTCGGCACGTGTCTGCTCTACTTGAACGATAATTTGGTCGCACACGATGTTGTGCCCTACGGAAAATACGAAACCATCGCCAACGACGAGACGTTTTTCGGGGTCGAAGGAAGTGTTGTGAATTCTTCCGCACCGCCTTCGCCATCCGCCATGGAACAAGAAGCGACAACGACATCAGCTGCGACTACGAAAAGGTTACAATACCAACACGCGTTCATGCGCCTGGACGCTGCTGCTTTGTCCGGTCTCGAGATTCTAGAAAACACTGAAGGCGGGAGATCGGGAAGTTTGTTAGAGCTCGTCTCCCGAGCGGCATCTGCACCAGGCACGCGCGTCCTCCGAATGCAATGTTGTCGCCCATCGTGCGACGCGTCAGTGATTCGATCGAAGCAAAAGGCAATAGACGCGTTGCGCTCGAACGACTCCGTCGATACGTTTCAAAAAATTCGAGCGTTGTTGAAAGCGAGTCCAGATTACGAGCGGTGCGTGGCGAGATGCGTCGGCAGCGGGGATTCAAACAGAAACGCCGATCGCGTCGTTTTGTACGAAGACATGCGCAAAGCAAAGTTGAATGACTTTTTAGCGGCTTTAGAAAGCGTTCGCGCGGTCCGCGATGTCGCCGAGGAGATCTCGAGCAACGAGCACGTGTTGGAAAAATCAAATTTGCTCAGAGCTTTAGTCACCGGCGAAAAAACAAACGCCGACGAAGAAGATTACTGCGGAGACCTCTTCTTCCCGAAAGACGAAATTATTAAAGGTTTGCGCGAGTTTGAAACCGCCTTTGATTGGGTTAAAGCGAAAGAATGCGGCCGCATCGAACCAGCCGCTGGTGTAGACGCCGCCGTGGACGCCGCGGACGAAGCCATCCGACAAGCAGATGCAAAGTTGGAAAACTGGCTCGACGAAGCGAGAGCGTTGTTGCAGTGTCAAAAATCCGAGCTACAATTCGTCACCGTCATGCGCGACACGCACATTATTGAAATCCCAGATCGATTATCTCGACGGGTTCCAGAAATGTGGACGAGAGAAGGTAAGCGAAAAGGGTTTGAGCGATTCTCGTGCGAGACGGTTGATCCCTTGAGAGAGGCGCGCGCGAACGCGATGGAGGCAAAAGAAACCGCCATGGAAGGCGTGATGAAAGGTTTAATCTTAAAATTCCGCGCAAACTGGCGCGAATGGCGTTTGGCGACGGAGTGCATCGCCGAAGTCGACGCGCTCGGCGCGCTCGCGGTGGTTTCGGATGAGTTCGCTTTGCTCGGCGAAGGCCACGCGGTGAAACCGAACGTCTCGCCTTTTCCCGGGGATGGTAAGAGCGCATTCCTCGAGTGCGACGTTTTGACACACCCGTGTGCATCTCTCTTAAACAAGCAGTTCGTTCCAAACGATTGTCACTTTGCCGCGGATAAAAACTTCCTCCTTCTCTCCGGTGCGAACATGGGTGGAAAATCCACGTATCTCCGACAAATCTGCGTAGCCACTATCCTCGCGCACATGGGCTCGTCGGTCCCCGCGAAGACTTTCAACCTCTCCGCATGCGACGCCATTTTCGTTCGCATGGGCGCGAGAGACGACTTGCGCTCTGGATTTTCCACGTTTGCGGTGGAAATGTCCGAAATCGCGAAGCCGTTGCGCGAAGCTACGAAAAATTCCTTGGTGTGTGTCGATGAACTCGGTCGAGGCACGTCCACCACCGACGGCTGCGCCATCGCTTTAAGTTGCGGCAAACACTTGATGTTGCGAAACAAATCCCGCACGCTCTTCAGCACGCACTACCACAAACTCGCGGATTACTTCGCGTTCGCCTCTAGCGCGATATTAAAACACGTCGAAGCGCTCGTCGACTCCACTCGAGTCCCGCCCCGAGTCGCGTTCACGCACAAAGTCGTCTCCGGTTCGTGCCCGAAATCCCACGGCGTCAACGTCGCTCGCTTAGCCGGTTTACCCGAAACAGTTTTACAAACCGCCTCCGCAGTCGCGTCCAGAGCGGAAAAGTCGGACGAAGAAAACGCGTTCCAAGGTGGTAAAGAGTGTTCCATCGGCGCTCGAGCGGGAGTTCAGTATTTGTTCTCCCGCTTTCGAGAAGAGAAGGCGTTGTTTTTCGCCGACGACGAAAAGTCGGGAATATCGAGCGCGATCGAGACAGTTCGCGAAGCTTTGTTCCTCACTCACGAATAGACAGACCCGCGGCAGAGAGAGAGAGAGAGAGAGAAAGAAAGAAAGAAAGAAAGAAAGAGGGAGAGAGAAGTGCACAGTTCTATTTAAACGAAGAAACACTACATTGTACAACAGATATTGATGAAAATTTTCTCTACTTCCTCGTCGTTGCCACGTCGTCTGTCGAATCGTCCAAAACGCTCTTCCGTTCGCTCCCGTACATCTCGTACACTTTCTCTTGCCTTTCCATCCATTTCAGCTCTTTCTCCGCGAACTTTTCAAACTCCTCCGGTTTTTCTTTCGTACCTTCGTACGCATCGTTCGTCCTTCGCACGAGGTACTCGCGGACGTTGTAATCTTTATACGACTTGGCGACGCGAAGCATTCTCGCGAGTAAAGTTTGCGCGTTTTTCGTCGTCGTCGTCGCGCTCATATCTTTTTTACTCCTCCGCTTCTTTTACCACAGAGTGTACTACTAATAATACTACTAAAACGAATGTTGCCGCTGCTGTTCTCGTTCGGGAGGCGCTCAAAGGCTTCTTTTACGCGCGTTTATATGCGATGGTTTGTGTGAGATAAAACTGAGGCATTTCTTTTCCAATGTGCGTCATACGAAAACGTTTTGGTTTGTGGTCGTCTCGTCGTCGTGTACGTCGAATCGTGTTGCGCTCTTATTTCATGCCTGGATAAACGAAGCGATCGATGAACGACTCTGAGCAGCAGCGCGAGAATAAAAAAATGCGCGCGTTCGTCCGCACCTGGCGCGAGTCTCGCGACCACGCGTTCGAGCTTTTCGACGTCGTCCTCGACGTCGTTTCCCGAGTGCCGATGTTGAAAGAGAAACGTTTGTACCCTCCTTCGTCCGAGGAGGAGGAAAAAGAAGAAGAAGAGTACGATGACGATGAGAATAACGGTGAGAATGAGAGTGTGGTGAATATTGAGAAAGAAAAACGGACGCATCGACGACGCGTTGCGGGATCCAACTCGGTGCATAAAGAGACGGTCGCGAAACAGATGGAACAGTTAGGAGTGATTCTGGAAAAGTTAGACCGAGAGCGAGATCGAATGAAACAGTTCGTGGACGAGATGGAAAAAGTAGTCAGTCGAGGAAATCGAGAACAAACGCAATCGAGAAAAACGGGAGGAGGATTTGATGAGAAATCACAAGCATCGTCGCACATGTTTGAGTCGATGGAAAGGATAGAAGCGTCGTGGCGGTTTTACGGGGAAGAAACGAGCGCGTGCGAGGCGCTTTTCGGGTTGTGCAGAGAGGCGGCGGAAGAGGCGGCGGAGGAGAAGAAGAAGAAGAAGAACGATGGTGGCGAGGCGAGTGACGGAGGAGAGATGGTGAGGAGCGCGCGGGCTTTTTTAGAGGTGAGGAGGAAAGTAGATTTAGAGCGGCGGTGGATAGTTTAGCGGATACTAGCTTTTTATTAGCGCGTTCTGTGAATTGCGTAGTGTACAAAATTTTCTAAACCTAATAAGTTTTAAAATAACTCTATTTTCAATCGCGACGCGGCGTACCGAAGCCATCTTTCGAACGGGAACTCGACATCTTCATCTGTTTGCGACGTTTCATTCAGCATATCTAACGATTTGGACGTTTCGCACGGGTGCACGCACACCCATCCACCGCCAACGGAACACTTTGGAAGTTTTTGTTGTCGATCCCAAGGGGCGAGAAGTTGCGCGAAGATGTCGTCGTCGTTGTCGTTATCTTTGTTGTGAAGCTTCGTCACCAACGCGCGATTAGTTTGGTCTAAACTCAGCGCCGAGCCGCTCCGCGAATCAAACGCGCGGAGACACAACACCGGGACCTCGTAGGATGGGGAATAGATGACGTCGACTTCTACTCGAGCTCTCGAGGAAGCTTTACTCGTGTCATTCTTACGGTGGCGAACAATAAAGACGACATCTTCTTCAAAATATCCTTCGTCGACTTCGTTGTCGTCCTCTTCCTCCTCCTCTTCTCGTTGTTCGTACGCCACCGTCCCAACATTTCGAAACGCCAAAAACGCGCCTTCCTCGTTCCCATCGTCGCCTCTCCCGACGTATCGACAAACCGTCGCATCTCTCTTTTCCGCGTGAGCCTTCGCAGCGCTCTCGAAATGCGTTCGAGATATCTTCGATCCTTTCCTCCCTGGCCGCGTCGTCATGTTCGCCAACGGTTAATCCGCAACTCTCTACTTCTTCCCTTTCTTCCCTCCTCCTCTCTTCGCTTTCTTTACAGTAGCGCCTTTGTCGTTCCCTCTCGCGAACGGATTTCTCTCGCCAACGCGGCCACCTCTCTCCTCCTCTACTTCCTCTTCTCTTTTCTTCTTCCTCGGCGAAACGCGAGTCTCCAACGTGGTTTCTTTCTTCGGAACAACAGCAAAAGCCGTGAATCCTCCTCCCGCTTCCGGATTCGTCCTCGTATCCGTCTTCGTGGAAGCAAAGAGCTCCTCTTTCACTTTTTGAATCTTCCCTAACGTCGCCTCTCGTTGCGCCTCCAACAAGCGTTTCTTTTCGTTCTCTTTTCGTATTCTCACGTGTTCCGATTTCTCTTTGTTCAAACGTTCCGCGCGCATGCGATGGACTTCCAACGCGCGGATCACAATCGACGTTGGATCGGATGTTAAACGCGAAGGTGGTGGAAAGAATGAATCTGTCGTCGACGGATGCTTTTGTCTCGGAAAGTCTTTCAAGCCGTTCGTGAGAGAGGATTGTTTCGGAGTGTACGACGTCGTCTGAATCGATGTCGTTTGCTGCTGCTGCTGCTGATGATGATGATTCGTAAACGCGCTTCCTCGAGACGGATACTTCGCGAGGGGCATGTTCTTCTTTTCGCGCTCTCTTTCTTTGTGCGTGTTTGTGAAGTTCTTTCGATGTGTGGAATATGGTATACAATTACGCGAGAGCGCGCGGATGATGTCCAGAAGGAAATAGGAAAAGGAACAGAAGATGAGATGAATACGTATTGATGAGTACCTGGTAAAGTATCCGTGTATCGTTAAAACGTGTATAAAAGTATAGTTTAAATAGAAGCGAGCGGCGCGTTCCTTATTACTGCTCCAATATCCCTTTCACTCTGACCATCCCTTTCTCGCACAAGTTCAAATCTCTTCGAAACCTTTCGATTTCTTCCGCGTCGCCTTCGACGATGACATCTGTCGTGACCTCGTTATCGACCATTTTCACTTTTACCTTTTCTTTTCGTCCGGCGTTATCCAAGTAATACTTTCCGCTCAGCGGCGAAATTAACGCCAAAGAGTACCAGAGATTCCCGCCGGGCAAGGCGATTGAACACACCAAACCAACGCACAAGAGACCAACGGCGATACAAAAAGTAATGTACGCCGCCGTCCCTCGTTCCGGCGCGATGTTCCCTTCAAACGTAATCACCTCCCCGGCGTCCGCGACCACGTAGTTGTTCCTCTTGAAGTACATCGAAATCTCTCTCGCGACGTCGTCCAACGGCAACGCGGCGTCCCCGGCCGCCATCGGACCCGGAAGTTCGAACGTCTTTCTCGAAATCTTCGATTTCGCGGACCGTTTCACCAACGAGTACAACCCAGGTGCGGATAACACGAACAAAAATAACGTCGCGTAGTAACTCTTGCTCGTTTGGCCGTCGAGGACCCCTGGAGCTGCCTCGAGACCTTCATCTGCAAAAGCTGGAAACGCAGTCACGAAGTGCGCGAATGCGGTCGAACCAATCGTAATGGACGCGGAATCGATGGCATCTTTCGAGAAGCTAAATGATGATGATGATGATGATGATAGTGCTGAGGTGTTTGTGTCGTCGTTTTCTTTGGTGTTGCCTTTCGGAGTGGTGTCGTCGCTTTGGGGAAATGCTGACGAGACGAACAACGCGCTGAATCGATTAGTCGTCGTCGAAGCTTTCGCCGCCGCCGCTTTGCGAAAAGAGGAAGAAGGAGAAGAAGAGGACGAAGAAGACGCGAATCTGGACGCGAACGAGCGCGAAGAATACGCGTTTATGCCGGTTGATGCGAGCATTGTGTGTGTGTGTGCGTGTATTTTGGATATGAAAGTGTGACGTAGTCTTGGACTTTTTTCGAGGAAAAATCACAACGCGCGTGGTATTACATGTTTTCATTATTCTAATTCTGATTCTGATTCTGGTTCTGGTACGTATAACTCTCCATCTACGTATAACTCTCCATCTTCGTATCGATAACCGTCTGGTAGAGGACAGTTGTTGTCGAGGAGGTATTGTAAACATTCGGGGTTGTTGCTCTCGTGCGCTACTTGAACGCACCAATAGTCCCAAGGCGCTTTGGCGGTTTCGTGCAAGTACTTCAAACAGTCTAAGTAGCCGCACATGGCCGCATTCTCACACGCATGTTCCACGAAGTGATCATATTTACGCTCAACAAGGTATTCGAGTATGTGGAGATGATCATTAAAAGCCGCCGATGAGGCAGTTCTCGAATCCCAAAGCGCTTCCGCTTCTTCGCGTAAGTATTTGAGGCACTCGAGATGACCGTTTCGGGCAGCACTTTCACACGCGTCCTCATCGACAGGACACTCATTTGCAACGCAATACTTTACAATTTCCAGATTACCTTCTTCTGCGGCCGCTTTAACCGTCTTATAATCCCACTCACACTTTTTCTCCTCTCGCGCCCACTTGAGCAACTGGAGTTTATTCGTTTCAGCAACTCGAGAGCAGAAATATGTTTCGTCCATCTCTGCTTGCCAGTATTCGTCATACGTGCCCCACGGATAATGCTCCCACGCTACTTTCAAAGTCGATATCGACGACATCTCATCAATCAAAAACGGTTTCTTTCTCACATCATACCCGCGAGACGATCTCTTCACCAACTTTCTCGTTTCACTATTCACTTCGTACAAGAATTTCACATCATTCAAATCCAATCTCGGAAGAATGTGTTTGAAACAAATATCGTCGTTATTCACGATCAAATCCCACACATCTCTCTCCCCCATCCGTCTTTTCTGCGCTCGCGTCCTCACTCCTCCAGACATGACAAAAAACAGCGGCAAAAGTTCTTTTCGTTCTTCTTCTTCTTTCCTCTCTCTCTCGTCTTCTTTTCCCACGTGCATGTGAGATTGTGAGATTGTTTTTCTCTCAGAAGAAAAAACTGCCGTTTTTTTTATTTTTTTCTCAATCAACTCTTTTTCTCTCTCCTTTGGGAAAAGAAAAAATCATCTCTCTCTTTACTTCATTCTCTCACTCTCTGTGAAAAGTGCGAAGAGCTAAGAGCACTCATGGCAGACTCTAAAGCGGGACCGCAGTCCGCGGAGGAACTCACCACGTTCGTCCAATCCATGCTCGCGCAAATGCAGAGTCGGTTTCAACAGATGAGCGACGAGATCATCACGAAAATCGACGATTTAGGAAACCGAATCGAAGAGTTGGACGAGCAAGTTTCAAAGATGAGCGATCGAGAGAAGGAGGACGAGACGAAGTAGAGATTTTATGATTGAGAGAGAGAGAGAGGCGATTGGGGATTGGCGATGTGTGCATCTCTTTGTGATGAGATCCTTCTTTCGCGCGTTAAAATAGAGATAGCGAGTAGCTCCTTTTTTGTACAATAAAACAGTGTTCCCTATGTATAGGTGAAACGTTATTCGTCCTCGTCGTCGTCGTCGTCGTTATCGCCCCATTCGAATTCAGCTTGGGCATCTGCGCTGTACGGATCATCCTCGTTGTTGATTTCTCCCGAAGGCTCGTCGTCATCGCCGTTTTCTCGTCGCTCTTTCGCTTCCGCCATTTCCCGCTGTATTTGTTCCATCGCTTCCTCGGTGTCGAGTTCTTCTTCTTCTTCTTTTTCTTCTTCCTCCTCTTGTTCCGGTTCGGATTCGGGTTCGGATTCCTCCGCTTCTCGGTCTTTTTCTTCTTCTTCTTCTTCTTCTTCTTCTTCTTCTTCTCCTTTTTCTTCTTTCTCCTGTTTGTCATCGGCGACTGTTTCCCGTTCCGCGGCTTCTTTTTGCCGTTTCTTTTCCTCCTCGGCAAACTGCATTTTCCGTAAGTTTGCTTCGTTTTGTAACTCCCACTCTCGTTTCTGCTTCTCCTCCATCGCTCTCGCTTCGGCGTATTCCAACTCTTTTTGCTTTTCGTATTCGACTGAGTCGTGGTACGCTCGACTCGCGGACGCGTGCGGGTCGTCGTTGCCGCCGTAATAATCTCCTTCGGCTGCTCTTTGTTCTTCCTCTGACGCCGCGTTTTCACTCTCCATCTCCTCGAACACTTCTCTCTCTCTGTCGTCCAGAGGAATTCCAGCGGAGCGCTTCGAAATGACTCGCTGTCGTTCGTCTAACGACGGAAGCCCTCTTTCGGCGTTGTTGTTGTTGTTGTTGTTGTTGTTGTTGTTCAATAACGGCACCGTGCTCTCGTCGAACACCTTCATCAACAAAAACACCCACCCGAGTAAACACGCGATCAAAACAGTCATCCACAAGAACAGTTTCATCAAGCTTCCGTACAGGCCAGATTTGAATTTATTCTTCACATGCAAGCAATACACGCTCGCGTCCGCACTTCCAGATAAAACAACGTCACCTCTCGCGTTCCAGGATATGGTCGTGACGAAGATCATGTGCGCGTTTCGCGCCGCTGCGATGCGTTTCAATGAACGTTTTCTCGAGTTGGAGCTTTGTTTCCTTAATCCTCCACCATCAAAGGCGACGACGTCGCCTTCGGCACTCCCGCACGCGTGTCGAGAACCGTTCTTATTCGCTGCGTATGCAGATATCGGCGCGTCCCGGAACGCGCGAATCGCAGCCATCGGCGTCCAATTGGTTGTCTCAAATTTCACTAAATACCCGACGCCGTCGACGTTGATCCCGCAAAAGAAAAACTCCCCGGTGTTCGAAAAGCTCGCCCCTCGGAAAACTTTCAAACAGTTTGGTTTTCTCGAGGACGAAGGAAACCCTTTGCAGTTAAATCGAGCGCTGGTTGGATCCGGCAACGCCGTAATCCTTTCACCTCTTTCAATCGACCACATGATGGCGCCTTTCGTCGTCTTTTGTTGTTGTTCTCCTTGTTGTTGTTGTTGATTTTGTTGTTGTTGTTGTTGTTGTTGTCCGTTACTATTACTACTGTTATTACTACTCCCAATCCTCTCCGCGGCGCAACTCACAATCACCCTCTCGTCTGGACTCCACGCGATATCCGTCACCGCCGCTCCGCTCTCGTGCGCGCCCAACTCCATATCCACCTCTAAACTCGGCCACTGCACAATCTTCACCTCGCCCGTCTCCAATCCAATCGCCAATTGCCTCCCAGATGGAGAGAAAACCGCACACTTCACGTCCCTATCGTCCGCGGTCAACGCCACGCGTCTGGGAAACTCGTTCGAGCGAATCATGTTCACTTCCGGTCGGTTTCGTAAATCCTCCGTCGAATCGTTCCTGCTCAACGGATTGTGATGGTTCAGACCATTCGTCGAATTCGAACTCAAATTCCGTTCCATTCGAAACACCCCGATCGACCCTCCGAACACGCAGACGACAAAAACCCCGTCCGGATGTAACGCTAACCTTTGCGGCGCGTCGTCGTCCGTCGCGGCGGCGGTTATCGGTTCCGAAACGCATCCATCGTGGAAGGACGACACGGTCACTAAGTTTCGAATGCCGGACGATTTTTTCCCTCCGCCACCGGCGACGAGGAAAAAAACGGAGTCGTAAAACACCGAGGCGTAGATCGGGAAGGAGAATTTCCGGCTGTGCGGTGGAGGTGGGGGTTTCTTCTTCCTCGCCATTTTACTCGTGCGTGTGTATAAATACTCTCCTCTTTTCGCTTCAGAGATTGTAATCTTTACGCGTCGATCGAGAGATGTAAAGTGCCGCCAATTGTCAATTTTCCCCAAAGAAAGAGAGAAAGAAACCACGTAAACGAAAGATCACGACGAGTACACGAAAGAAATAAAGAGAGAACAAAAGATGCGCGCGATGTATCTCCGCGCACTCATCAATTCGGCGGCGAGAGCGACTCTGTGCTACTAAAAGTGTTCTCGCTTTTCTGCGCGCCTTTCTGTCTCTCATCTCGCGTTCAAATGCAACTGTCGTTTCAACCGATTGGAGAACAAAAGAGAGGCGTGTGCGTTCCTTTCGGGAAGAAGAAGACGACGAGAAAGGAGAACGCGACGACGACGATGCGCGGAGCGTTTCGAAAAGGAGGAGGAGGAGGTGTTTTAGTGTCGGGATTTCTTTCCTGGGGAGGAGGAGCAAAGAGATGCAGTCACTCCTTCGTGGGAGGTTTTGTGGGAATACCTAAGACGCCTACGTCTTGGCGAAGAGGAGGAATACTTTTACGAACGTTCGCATCTTCGTCTTCGGTTGAATCTATATATGGCAGGTCAAGTTTGAATTCGAGTGCTGATGAACGAAAGAAGTCTTTAGTCATCGTGGAATCTCCGGCGAAAGCGAAAACGATTGAAAACTATCTCGGTAAGGACTACCGCGTGCTCGCGACGAGAGGACACGTGAGAGACTTGGTGAACAAAGAAGGGAGCGTTGATTTTAACAACAACTTCGAGATGAAGTGGACTGCGACCGTGCAGAATGCGAAATATATGAGGGAGATTTACGACGCGTGCAAGAAGTGCGATGCGGTGGTTTTAGCGACCGATCCGGATAGAGAAGGCGAGGCGATCTCGTGGCACGTGCTGGAGATGTTGAAGAAGAAGAAGCTGTTGAGCGGCGAGGATAAAAAAGCAACGACGACGACGACGTCGTCGAGTGGTAGCAGTAGTAGTAAGAGTAAGAGTAAGCACGTATCGAGAGTGACGTTTACGGAAGTCACGAAGAATGCAGTTTTAGAGGCGTTCGGGAAACCGAGGGAGATTGATTTACGGTTAGTGGACGCGTATTTAGCGCGAAGAGCTTTAGATTATTTATACGGGTTTACGTTGAGCGGCGTGCTTTGGAGAAAGTTACCGAACGCGACCAGTTTGTCGGCTGGAAGAGTGCAATCGGCGGCGTTGAGATTAGTCGTGGAGAGAGAAACCGAAGTCGAGGCGTTCGTTCCGAAACCGTATTGGTCGGTCCAGGCGACTTTAGGCGGGGAAAGCAGTCCAGACAGGAGCGCGTTCGACGCAAAGTTGCTCAGTTTCGAAGGGAAGAAAATTTCAAAGTTTACAATCGAAAGCGATGAGAACGCGGCAGAAATGGTGCGACGCATCAAAAATACGCGCGCGTGGACGGTGAAAGAAGTGACCGAGAAAGAAACGAAACGATCGGCGGGACCGCCGTTTACGACGTCGACGATGCAACAAGAAGCGTCCAAGCGTTTAGGTTTCGGGGCGTCGAGGTGCATGAGCGCCGCGCAGAAACTCTACGAAGGAGGCAGTTTTGGCGATGGTTTAATCACGTACCCGAGAACGGACGGGACGCATGCGTCAAAAACTGCCGTATCGGAGATGCGCAAAGTCATCGAAGGCATCTTCTCTAAGCAGCACGTTCCGGATGAACCTCGGTATTTTAGAAAGAAGCAGAAGAACGCGCAAGAAGCGCACGAGGCGATTCGACCAACGTCTGCCGCGCGACATCCCAAAGAGGTTGGTAAAAGACTTGGTGAATTTTCCGACGAGGCGCGTTTATACGCTTTGATTTGGGCGCGCTCAATGGCGTCTCAAATGAGCTCCGCCACGGTGGAGAAAATCGCGTTGGACGTGCACAACAACGAATCGGAGAAGAAGAAAGAAATAGTGTTGCGCGCGAACGGGCACAGGTTGACGTTTGAAGGATATTTAGCCGCATATAATGTCGTCAGCGCGAGAAGAGGAAAAGAGGACGATCCCGAAGACGCTCGAGTGAATGAAGACGATGATGGTGATGAAAAGGATTCGAACGAGGACGACGACGATGAAGACGATTCATCATCGGCGGCATCAACGTCGTCGCCTGGAAACGAATCGTGGCTTCCCAAATTGAACCAAGGCGATTCGATTTACGTCGCCGAGTGTTCTCCGTCCCGCCACGAAACGGCACCACCGCCGAGATTTTCCGAAGGAACGCTCGTTAAAGCTCTGGAAGAGCGAGGCATTGGTCGACCGTCGACGTACGCGTCCGTGCTTCGCGCGTTAGTCGCCCGAGGCTACGTCGCTAAGAACGGGGCCCAACTCGTTCCCGATTCCAGAGGGATTCTCGTCTCTGCGTTTTTAGCTTCGTACTTCTCCAAGTACGTGGAATACGATTTCACGGCGACGATGGAAGATACCTTAGACGATGTTGCCAACGAACAGAAGCGATACACGGACTTACTGACGGATTTCTGGACGCCGTTTAAAAGCGAGTGCGAGGAAGTCTCGACGGTTGAAGTTCGGGCCGTGGTAGACGCGCTCGACGAGCGGTTGGGCATGCATTTATTCGGTCGCGTCGATGAGGACGCGGAGGAAGGCGCAAATAGAAAGTGCCCGAGTTGTGAAAACGGCCGACTCGGGTTGAAACCATCCAAACAAGGTGGTTTTATCGGGTGCTCCAACTACCCCGCGTGTTCGTTCACGGCTCCGTTGCGTCCTCTGAAAGGATTGGGAGACGAGAATTCCGAAAGCGCGCAAATGGAAGCGTTTCCGAAAAGTCTCGGGTTCATGCCAAATACGAACAACATGAAAGAAGTCGTCATGAAGATGGGACCGTATGGACCGTACGTAGAATTAGTCGATCATACCATCGTCGTGCCATCGGCAGAGCAGGTCGAAGACGAGAGCGAGGAAGAATACGGAAGCGAAAAGAAAAAGACAAAAAAGGCAACACAAAAAGCTGAGAAACCAAGACGCGTCGGCGTTTCTAACATCGGCAAAAAACCGGAAGAAGTCACGCTCGAAGATGCTCTGTACTTTCTCGCGTTTCCCATTCACCTCGGCGAACACGCCACTGAGGCGTTCGTCGACGAGGAAAAAGAAATCAACCGCGAAGCGCACTGCGGCGAAGTGACGTTGAGTTTAGGTAAATTCGGGTACTACGTGAAATTCGGCGAAACTCTCGCTTCGATTCCCGCAAAGTTCATGCGCGAGGAGTTACAAAACGACCCCAGAAATATGACGTTAGCGCAAGCGAAGGATTTAATCGAGAAGAAACGCAGGAAACCGGACAGCACTCGGACCAAAGGCCGATTCGCGTCCAAGGCGGCGAAAGAAAAGCTCGCGAAAGAAAAAGCCGAGAAGAAGAAGCAGCGAGCGGCGAAAGCGAAGACGACAAAGACGACGACGACGAAAAAAGCCACCTCGAAAGAAAACGACGTAAACGACGAAAAGGAAACGACACCGAAGAGAAAGAAACCGCTCACGGCGTATTTTCAATTCGCAAAAGACAACAGAGAAAACGTCAAGAAGGAAAACCCCGGAGTCTCGCTCGGCGAAGCTTCGAAAAAATTAGGCGCCATGTGGAAAGAATTAGACGCGACGACGAAATCAAAATACGAAACCGACGCCAAGAGTCGATTGGAGCAATTCAAGCGCGAAGAAGAGAATACAGTCGCGAACTAGATGTTTTACGTAATAGATCAGCTTAAATGCTTGTTCCCTTTTACTAGTGGGTTGACGTTCTCGCGGCGGCGGCACATGGCGCCCTAAGTAAGGTTTCTTAAAACCGAAACGGTATCAAAAAATTGTACTGCCCGGTTCCACTTTTAATACAGTTCGCATTGCACTGCCGCCCGCACGCTTGCAACACTTTCCCTTCCTCCTCTTTATCGAACCCAAACCCAAACCTTTTCTTCTGATCTTCGTCGTATGCCTTCGTCGCCTCTCGACAACTCCTCCCGCACGCTCGCTCGCAACTCGGCGCGATATCCGCCACCGTCTCCACCTTTTCCAGCGGCTGCGCGATGCTTTCGCACGATCGAAAATCCTCGTTCGGAGGTCTCGTGATGCCTTTATCCCCGCGAGAATCGCCCGAATACGGCACCAGTTGCGCGCACGACCTCACGGACACGCCTCTGGTTCGTCCGATGATGTGCCCCACGTCGTCGTATTTGTTCACCTTGTACTCTTTGCTCACGTCTCCGTAGACGGTGAAACTCCTCACGGGATCTCGTTCGTGAAACGCGTCCATGAAATCGATGTTGTACACGCCCGAAGTGGATGAACTCACCGCTACGGTGGCTACTAACGCCGCGCCGAGTGAGAACCCGATGAATGCGTTCCTGGTGTCCCTCGTTTCCTTCTGTCGGAGGAGTTTTTTCTCGTACTCCGTCAACTCTTTATCGTCTGCGTCGTCGTCATCGGTTCCTTTCCCTCCTCTTCTTTGCGCCTTTAAGGAGACTTTTAACGCGCTTTTTCGTCCTAATCCTCGATGAGGATGATTACATCGAGAGTGGTGCCGATGCGAGTACTCGCAAAAGCGCGGGCGGTGATAACACGGCGTCGTAACCGTCGATGAAGAAGACATGAAGATGAAGAAAATGTCTGACGTTTTCCCGAAGGAATGCATTCTTCACAAGTTGTCGAACGCTTTTATTCATAACCTTCTTCTTTTGAGCGAAAGAAACGACGATGGGGTCGCGAGGAGGGAAAAGGAGTCTGCTCGCCACCATTTGGAGGCGGAGGAGAAGTTGGAGTCGTTGTTTCAGCAGCACGAGCGGGAGTTTAGGCGAACCCATCGCGAGGACGAAGATTCCCGAAACCGCCGTCGAGGCGCAGTTACAGTTCGCGCGCGAAACTTTGACGAGCGAAGATTTAGTCCTCTTTTCCAAACGGAGGGTCGATTTAGACGGGCAACTAATGATGCACGCGTTCGTGGGGAAAGGACGAGAGAAACAGTCGCAAGATTTGCTCGGGAAAGCGTTGGAAAAGGCGAGAAAATCGGATGCGAACAGAAGAGACGGAAAGCCGTCGATATCGTTTTTAGACGGGATACCAATCGCGGTGAAAGATAATTTTGCCATGCGAGGGGAAATCGTATCGGCGGGGTCGAAAATGTTGAGCAAAAACGAGTGCTCGTATACGGCGACGGTGATCGATCGATTGGAGCAGAGCGGCGCGGTGGTCTTCGGGCAGACGACGATGGACGAGTTCGGGATGGGGAGTCACTCGCGAAACGGTATAAACGCGCCGGTGAAGAATCCAATCGATGGGAGGTTGAGTCCCGGGGGCTCTTCCGGCGGGTCCGCCGCGGCGGTGGCGAACGGGACGTGTTTAGTCGCCATCGGGAGCGATACGGGTGGCAGCGTTCGATTACCGGCGGCGTTTCAAGGCGTCGTCGGTACGAAACCGAGCTACGGAAGGTGTTCGAGGTACGGTTTAATCGCGTACGCGAGCTCGTTCGATTGCCCGGGGATATTGACCAGAAACGTCTGCGATGCGGCGATTACTTTAGCCATCATGCAAGGCGCGGACCCGAAAGACGGGCAAACGGTGGAGGAAGACGGACGCATTTCGAGCGTCGCGACTGAGTTGATTTCGGAATCGCAGATGAATTTTAAAGAGTGGTTGGAATCAGGGAAGACGAAAGGTGGAAACAATAATGGTAGCGGTAGTAATAGTAGTAATAGTAATAGCGATAGAGTCTTGCCATTGTTAGGCGTGCGCGTGGGCATCCCGGGTGAATTTTTCCTCGAAGAAACGACTCCGGCGGTGATGGAAAGTTGGACAAAATCAATCGAAGCGTTCGAAGAATTAGGCGCGACGATTGTTCCGGTATCTTTACCGTCCGTAAAGTTAGCGTTACCGGCGTATTACGTCTTGGTGTGCGCGGAAGCGTCTTCAAATTTGAACCGGTACGACGATATAAAATTCAGCGCTTCGCGAGACGACGGATTCGGCGAGGAAGTCAAACGACGAATCGTTTCAGGCGCGTTTTCTTTATCTTCACAAAGAGTCGAAGGCGCGTACAAAAACAGCGAAAAGATTCGCCAGAGGATATCGAACGAGTTTAAGGACATCTTCGAACGCTCGTGCGATGTTCTCTTAACTCCGACGAGCGCTCGGGAAGCGCCATTTTTAGAGGATGTTTTGAGAGAATCGAAAGTTGAATCGTACGCGCAAGACGCTTTGACGGTGCCAATGTCCTTGGCTGGATTACCGAGCGTATCTATTCCGTGCGGCAGAAGCGTGTCAAATGGACGTCCGATTGGTATGCAAGTCACGGCGCCGATGTTTCGGGAGGCTGGAATGTTGCGCGTGGCGAGCGCTCTGGAACGGAAAATTTCCTCGAAAACGCGGAGAATGTATTCAACGTCAACTTCGTCGACGAATTTCCCGATTGAAAAGCTCGAAGATCAGTTGAAGCTATTCCACGAATACACCGAAAATAACGACTATAAAAGTGCCGGCGAGTTGAAGTCGTTGGTCTCGTTGTACCAAAAGTATAAAGATACGCTGGAAGAAATCGACGTGTTGAGACAACTCATCAACGAAGAGAACAAGAACAAGAAATCGAAAGACGCCGAGTTGGAATCCGAATTGAACGCGTTACAAAACGACACGTTGCCGGAATTAGAAACAAAGCTGAAACATCAACTGTTACCGAAAGACCCAGAAGATTCGAGAGACGTTATTTTAGAAGTTCGAGCGGGCGCGGGTGGTGCCGAGGCGGCGAAATTCGCCGCCGAGTTGTTTCGCATGTACGAAATGTACGCCAGGAGGAGAAACTGGAAGTTTGATTTGATGAGTTACAACGAAGAAGAAAAAGGCGGCGGAGTTCGAGAAGCTATGGCGGAAATTAATGGCAATGGTAATCCGATGATGAATCTCAACGAAGAAGACGGGGAAGAGGACGAGTTAGCAAGCGGAGGCGTGTATAAAAACTTAAAGTTTGAATCCGGCGTCCATCGAGTGCAACGCGTCCCGGCGACGGAAACGCAAGGGCGGATTCACACCTCCACCGCTTCCGTAGCGATTATCCCGAAAGCCGAAGAGAGTGACATTCACATCGACGAAACAAAAGACGTGAGAATTGAAACCATGCGAGCGTCTGGCGCGGGTGGACAGCACGTCAATACCACGAATTCAGCCGTTCGAATCGTCCACATCCCGACCGGCGTCACCGTCGTCATCCAAGACGAACGGTCGCAACACAAGAATAAAGCGAAAGCTTTGTCCGTGTTGCGAGCGAGAGTATACGACATCGAACGACGTAAGGTTGCCGCCGAAAACGCGCAGATGCGACGAAGTTTGATAGGAAGCGCAGACCGCTCGGAAAGAATTCGAACGTATAACTTTAAAGACGGTCGTTGTAAAGACCACAGAGGTACCGGCGTCGTCGTGAACGACGTCCAAAAACTTCTCGACGGATTCGGCTTGGACGAGTTCATCCGAGACTTGCACAAGTGCGACTTGGAAGAGCAAATGTTAAAAAGCAGCAGCGTTTAGATATGTAAAATAGTATTGTATAAAAGCAGTAGTCGTTTGCGGTAGCGTATAGTCAATCGATCAACTCTTAAATCCCATCTTCTTTATCATCGGGTACCAGTCGAACCCGCGCAACAAATGTCTCGGAATGAACGGAATAACAATCGCAAACGCCAACGTCCCGAATATCACGTACTCCACGAAAAACATGTAAAAGCTATTCTCTGGAATCATCAGCTCTTTGATGAAATAAATCGCCACCGGCACGACGAATAATAACACGTTGTACCACTTCAACACAGAGGAAAACGTTCTGTCCACGTGCATGAAAATCAGCATCAACTCTCCGAGAATAAACCACGTGAAGAATAAGTTCGCCATCTTCTCGTACTCGAAGTGTAAACACACTAAACCAAAGGGAATCCACAGCGCGTATTGCACGGCTTCGTGTTTAAAATCTTGTTTCGCGGCTTGTTCTCGGACGTGTTTCGGGAAGTGATTTGCCATCTGTTTGATGTTTGCTAAGGAGGAGGTGCGTCGCATGTGGTGTCCTCCTCCGCCTCCTTCGCTGCTCATTTTTTACGCGTCGTTATAAAACTCTCTACTCTACTGTCTTTTTCTATCTCTATCTCTCTTATATTCGCGCGTGATGCGCCGCGTTTGTGATCTTATTAGTACTCTACTAGTATTTATTACGTTGTTGTTGTTGTTGTGCGCAAAAGTCCAAAACGGCCGCACTTTTGTGGTGATGATGGAAAAAACAAACACGTAAAGACGAAGAAGAAAAAGAACACCGCTGCTGTTTTTGTCGTCTCTCGCGAGAAGGTCATGTCTGGAATGAGGACGCGAGGGCAGAAAAGGCGGATTGGGGAGAGGGATGTGTGGGATTTGATCGTGAATAACGACGATATTTGTTTCAAACACATTCTTCCGAGATTGAATCGAACGGATGTGAAATTCTTGTATGGAGTGAATACGGAGACGAGAAAGTTGATTAAGAGATCGTCTCGCGCGGGGGAGTTGAAAAAGAGGTTTGATGTGGACGAGATGTCGTCGATATCGACTTTGGAATTTGTGTGGGAGCATAAATCGTTGTGGCCGATAGACTGGCGCAAAGACGAATCATGGTTCTGCTATCGAGTTGCTGAAACGAATAAACTCGAGTTGCTCAAGTGGGCGCGAGAGGAGAAAGAGTGTAGGTGGCATGAATGGACGATAAATAGGGCCGCACATCAAGGTAATCTGGAAATGGTAAAGTATTGCGTTGCAAATGAGTGTCCTGTCGGTGCGTTTGCGTGTGAAAATGCTGCCAAAAACGGTCATCTCGAGGTACTCAAATACTTACGCGAAGAAGGCAAAGCGCCTTGGGGGTGGAGAACTGCCTGTTGGGCGGCTCACAATGGTCATCTCCACATACTCGAATACCTTGTTGAGCGTAAGTGTGATAAATATAGCACAGCTGCGTGTGAGTATGCGGCCCAGTACGGCCACTTGGACTGTTTGAAGTACTTGCGCGAAACCGCCAAAGCGCCTTGGGACGAAGAAGCGGTACGAGAAGCGCACGAGGAAAACCACACCGAATGTGTACAATACCTCCTCGACAACAACTGTCCTCTCCCACCTGGTTGGCGATACGAACACGGAGAGTTGCACGTGCCAGAATCAGAAACAGAATCAGAATAATTGCACGCGTCCTAAAGCCGCCGCACCCTTGTAATACTAAAAGAGAGACAATTAATGCACCCAAAAACAATCAACAGAAGAGAGAGATTTATTTCGCTTCCTCACATTTCGAGGGGAGGATGGCAGCAAAAAAGAACAACAAAAACACCAACAACCAGAAGGAGGCTTTGAAAGAGGCTGCTTTGACGTCCAACGGGGACGACATCATCGTCCCTTCTCCTTTGACGAAAATA